>Ga0315284_10000313_pt1 | contig 66020 bp, 63 predicted proteins | sample YL17G09_16_MG_FD_203696 | JGI IMG/M metagenome (GOLD analysis project Ga0315284, IMG submission 203696) | Sediment microbial communities from Yellowstone Lake, YNP, Wyoming, USA - YL17G09_16 | ecosystem: Environmental > Aquatic > Freshwater > Lake > Sediment | place: USA: Wyoming | collected...
CTGGTCACTTCACCTTATAATCTTCAGAGTCGACCACTTTCTCTCCGTCTGGCGGTGGAGGAGCTTGTTCGCTGGCTTGCGGTCCAGCCGGCCCTGCCTGCGCTTGCTGCTTTGCCTGCTCTGCCGCTGCTGCCTGCTGATAAATTACCGTGCCGACATCTTGAAGGACTTTGCTAAGCTCATCAGTTTTCGCTTTCACTTTTGCCATGTCGCTGCTGGCTAAAGCATCCTTTAAGGCAGCGACTGCAGCGTCGATCTTGCCCGTTTGCTCAGCTGTGAGTTTGTCTGCTAGGTCTTTCTTGGTTCTTTCAGTAGTGTAGAGTATGCTGTCGGCGTTGTTTCGCAGTTCGGCTTCTTCGCGTTTCTTCTTGTCTTGATCTGCAAACTGTTCTGCCTCTTTGACCATGCGCTCCTTGTCTTCTTTCGACAGTTTTGTGGATGCTGTAATTCTGATTTTAGCTTCTCTGCCTGTGCCACGATCTTTCGCAGTAACGTTCATTATGCCGTTGGCGTCAATGTCGAATGTGACCTCAATTTGAGGCACACCTCTTGGCGATGGCGGAATACCCTCTAGGTTGAAAATGCCTAAGGAAACGTTGCCAGAAGCCATCTGTCTTTCGCCTTGAAGAACGTGAATGGTGACGGCTGTCTGGAAATCCGCTGCAGTGGTGAAGACTTGGCTCCTTTTCGTTGGAATGGTCGTGTTCTTTTCCATAACTCTTGTGAATATGCCGCCCATTGTTTCCACGCCAAGCGACAAGGGGGTAACATCAAGCAAAAGCAGGTCGTGCACTTCGCCAGTGATCACACCTGCCTGAATAGCTGCGCCAATCGCAACACATTCCATAGGGTCCAAGCCCCGCTCAGGTGCCTTGCTTAAAATCTGCTCCACGAATTTCTGCACTAATGGCATTCGAGTCATGCCGCCTATGAGAATTATCTTGTCAATACTGGTGGGAGTTAATTTCGCGTCTTCAAGCGCTTTCACGATTGTCTGCTCAGTTTTTTGAACGATGGGTTGGGCTAACGACTCAAGCTTAGTTCTCGTCAGGGTAAGATGCAGGTGTTGAGGACCTGTGTTGTTAGCGGTCAGGAAGGGCAAGTCAATATCCGTGCTCATCAAAGTGGTAAGTTCTATCTTTGCTTTTTCTGCCGCTTCTTTGAGTCTAGCCATAGGGATTGGGTCATTGGTGACGTCTATGCCCGTTTGCCTTTTGAACTCGTCTATGACGTAATTCATCACTGCCTTGTCAACGTCGGTGCCTCCCAATTGGGTATCACCGCTTGTCGATAAGACTTGGAAGACGCCTTTGCCGAAGTCCATGACGGTGACGTCGTGGGTTCCGCCGCCGAAACTGAACACGAGAATCTTCATTTCTTTCTCGAGTTTGTCGATGCCGTAGGCGAGGCAGGCTGCAGTGGGCTCGTTTACAATACGCATTACTTCAAAGCCTGCTATTTCGCCTGCGTCTTTGGTGGCTTGTCGCTGATTATCGTCAAAATGAGCGGGAACAGTTATGACTGCTTTTCTTATGGTGCCTCCAAGATAGGTTTCAGCGTCTTTCTTTATTTTCTGCAGGATAAATGCGCTGATCTGCTGCGGACTGTATTCTTTTCCGTGGACGTTGACTTTGTAGTTGGTTCCCATTTTCCGTTTTATCTCAAAAATTGTTCCTTCCGGATTCGCCGATGCTTGGCGCTTTGCTGATTCGCCTATTAGAAGTTGCCCGTCTTTCGTGAAGGCAACGACGGAGGGAAACATTTTCCCCGCCATGGTTGGTCCTTCCGCGCTGGGTATGACAATGGCGCGTCCGCCTTCGAATATGGCTGCGGCGCTGTTTGTTGTTCCTAGGTCTATGCCTAACACTTTTTCTCCAGTTTGAACATTACTCACTTTTCATTTTCCTCCTTGTTTTGTGACTTTGAAGATGGTTTAACTGAGACCTTAACTATGCTTGGTCTTATCACTTTGTCTTTCATAATATAGCCTTTTCTCACTTCTTCAACCACAACGCAGCCTACAACATCGTCGCGTTCTACAGCGGCAATAGCGTTGTGTTTTGAAGGATCAAAAGGCTTGCCTTCGCTTTCTATTGGAGAGACTCCTTCTTGCTCAAGAACCTTTCGCAGCCGCTTAAGTGTCATCTGCACGCCCTCCACGAGAGTCTGGGCTTGGTTCTTTTCTTGTGCCGTTTTGATGGCCATTTCTAACTCGTCAACAACGTCGAGTAATTGAATCACCAAACATTCCGTTGAGTAATTTTTCACCTGCTCTATCTGGCGGTCGAAGCGTTTTTTTAGGTTTTCAAAATCCGCCTGCAAATACCTTAAACGCGTCAGGTATTCTTCGCTGCGCTTCTTCTCTGATTCTAACTGTTGCTCAAGATTAGCAGGTTGCTGTTTCTTTTCTTCTGGGACTTCATCCATACCTGAATAACCTTCTTTGATTGCAGGTTTTTAGCGTGCCCGAACAAAAATATATGTTTCGCCTCTTGAAGGCTGTCCTTAATTGGAATTTACGGAGTGGCACATGCTCAAATGAACTTATGGAGTTAAAGAAATAAAAAATGTGGATGGTTGTTGCGTTGTTACTACATTTGGGTTTGGCTTTCAGGTGATGTTGCCGTTTGGGTTGGCTGAGGTCTTAGTTGGAAGAAGGCAATTGCAAGTAATAGCATTGCGATCCATACGAGAATTAAACCTATTGCGATTATGGTTAGAACTGCGCCGATTAGCAATATTGTTCCTGTGGTACCGAATAAGCCTACGCCTGTTTTGCTACGGAGAAGTTCCAGGGATTTTCTATAGAGAAGGGCAACCACCAAAACGAAGATGAAGAGAACAACGAAGGATATGAGAACAGCTGCTGCGAAAGTTCCAATGTTGCTGAAAGCTATGTTTGTGCTCACGTCTGCTGGGTTCAACTGTGTAAGGGACGTCCAATCTCCGTTCCAGTTGGGTAAGATATCGGCTATGAATCCAATAGCTGCTGTCAAAATTACAGCCACAAAAACTACAATGCCTACTATGCCTGCTATGGTTCCGTACAGGACGTTGTTGAAGATACCTGCGTCTTTGTAGTAGTCAGCCATACCCTTCATTGCTATTAGTACTAGTAAAGCGCCGACGAGCAATGTTAGCCCGTAAAGTGAAATGTATGGAAGGATGCCGATGAACATCAGTATAGCTCCAATGCCGCCCAAGTTTTTACTTGTTTCAAAGTCCACTTTTCTTTTTCCTCCGTAAACTCCGTTCAGCGGTCTAAGCATAAAAGTTTTACTGCGCGTAAAATCGCTAAGTAAAATCTAATGTGGTGGATGGTGAATTTGAGTATAAAAGTTACGTGCCTGTTTCACTTTTCCATTTGGTCTTTGAGTACGGCGTAGTAGCTTTCGAGATATTCTTGGCTTTTCTTTGTTACTGTGTAGACTTTTCTGGATCTTCCGCTTTGTTGCTGTTTCTGACTTGTTAGGAAGCCTTCTTGTTCCAGATGGTTGAGCATTGGGTAGAGCGCGCCGTGTCTGAGTTTTATGTTAAGGTTGTTTTCTACCGTTTTTTTGATTTTGTAGCCCCACATTGGTTCAGTTTCGACTAAGCGTAAGAGTTGGATGTCTAGCAAACTTTTGGTTATGCGTTGGATGATTTCTTTCTTGTAGTCCTCAGCCATGTTTAGTCTCTTCTTCAGGGTTTGTGAAGTTGTCTTTGACTGCTTATTTAAGTTATGCAGAGCTCGCGTTATTGTTTGGGTATGTTTCTTGTTTAGGTTGTGCATCAGGTTTATATTGCTGTTCAGATTCTATACTGAATCGGAATATGTATCCAAATAGACATATTGTAGATGTGTGCAACAGAACAACTGTATCGCACAAATACTCAAGGAAAACAAAACATGATTAACCGCCAAAGAGAAGCAGAAACCAAACTCATGAAAGGCCTACTCGACTTCATAGTCCTCCAATTCCTCGACGCGCAACCCATGCACGGATACCAAGTCATCACCAAAATCCGCAAGTCCTTCGGCGTCTACTTCGGGCCAAGCACCATCTACCCCCTCCTGAACTCGCTAGAGAAGAAAGGCTACGTACAAAGCCAATGGAACATGAACACAGAACGCCCACGAAAAGTATACAACCTAACCAAAGAAGGACAAAACGTGTTAAGCTTCACTGAGGACTCATTCAATATCATATGCAAGAAAATCACCACCCCCGCAGCAGACGAAGACATGACTGTTGAATCCACAAGAACTGTTCATCATTAAACCACGTTCACAAGTCAAACTATCTCAGCTACTGTTCTCGAAGTAGTATTCAAGATAGAAACAATGCGCGTTTTCGCTTTCATTTTTTTCCCCACAATACAGTCTGCTGAAATCGTCCGCGTCTCAAGTGATGACCTGCAAGCGTGCATCAAATATATGCCCACGCTCATACTGTTATACTGAGGCACATCTCTAAGGTGACATATCTATACAACACAGCATTAGTGCAAGCGAAGAGTTAACTCGCCAAATTCTTGAGTTCTGCAAGCACGTCGCCGGACCATGCGAAATAATTGCCATGTCTTTGTCCGATGATGAAGCCCTTGGGACGTTGAATTCAAGAGCCACTGCACAGGTGCTTGTCGTACTCAGAGATTTTCAGCCTCGATTAATGAGTTACCCCCGAATAATTAACGGGAAAAACGTCGTAATCTTCGCCGTTGATCAGTGGATTTTTGAGAGAGACGTTGATCGCGGATTTCTAGGCGAAGCCTTAGCGAGCTCTCTGATTTTTCCCTACTCAACCTTAGTCAATGCGGATTATCTACATTTGCAGGAGATTACCCTGAAAAAACGCCTAATTCTTGAACTACTTGAGAACATAATCCTGAGCTTTCCAGAAACCTCATATCGTATCCGCATCAAACCGAAGTATTTCATGTACGAGGTCATGCTGAATCGCATTAGGGTTTTTCCACCTATAGCTTATGGCATGTCAAACTTCCTATGCGGCAAAACACATGAGGAAAAAGTCGGTCTAGTCCTCAACGGCTACCTTGAAGCCCTCAAACTGTTGGAAAACGAGGAGCTGATCCGTTTTGACGACGGATATGTGACCATATCAAAGAAGTTCGTGATTAAAAGCAAGAACCCGAAAGTTCGCTTCACGAATATTTCAAAAAACGCGCCACGAGCCCTTTTCAGTTCAGTTTTTGGATTGTTTCCTCAGTTTCTAAACTTCCTCGCACAGAGCACGGAAGCTTTTTCAAGAGTCCAAGCTTTTCCCTGGAAAAAAGAATTCACAGAACCGCAGCACTTCATAGATCCTCAGAAATATATCTTCGTCCCAACGGCTCAAGGGCTCGTCTCTTTAGCTGACAAAGTTGACATAAAAACGTATGCAAAAAAAGTGCTAACGGAGGGGACATACTCCAAAGTCAAGGTGGAAGAGTTTGGTGGCGTTCTAAACGACGTGTACCTCATCAAAGCTTACTCAGGCAGCGAGGAAAAGAAAATTCTTGTTAAACGGTTTAAAGACTGGTCCAGCTTCAAATGGTTCCCTCTCTCGATGTGGTCTATGGGCGCTCGCAGCTTCGCAGTGCTATGCACCTCAAGGCTTGAGAGAGAATGCGCCATAAGCGAGCTTTTAGCCTGTGAAGGATTCAACGTTCCCAAAGTCTTAAATGTGAGTCATAACGAACGCCTGCTCTTTATGGAATTCATAGAGGGCGAAAACCTCAGCAACGCCATCAAACGAATCGCCATCTCGCAGAACAAGGAAAAAATCGAGAAGGAACTGGCAACCATAACGCTAGTTGGAGAAATATACGCGAAAGTGCACGCCATCAACGTAGTTTTAGGCGACACGAAACCAGAGAACGTAATGGTCAACAAAGAAGGCAAGATTTACCTAGTTGACCTTGAACAGGCCAGCCGCGACGGCGACAAAGCATGGGACGTAGCCGAGTTCTTGTACTTCTCGGGGCATTATCTTCCATTAGAAGGCGAAAGCAAAGCCGAAGCCTTAGCTAAAGCCTTCATCAGCGGCTACCTGAAAGCTGGCGGAGACGTTAACGACGTAAAGAGGGCAGGAATTCGCAAGTACACGCGCGTCTTCAGCATCTTCACGTTACCGTCAATCATGCGTGTCATGTCTAATATCTGCAAAGAAACAGAGAAGCGGAAATGAGAGAATGGTCAAAAACACTACAACCTTAACATTCTATGGCGGAGTAAACGAGATCGGCGGAAACAAGATCCTCCTTCAAGACCGCGACACAAGAGTATTCTTTGACTTCGGAATGTCCTTCTCAATGAAGAAACAGTTTTATTCGCCTCCTTTTCTTTCGCCCAAAAGCGAGAAAAGCCTCCAAGAATTAGGGATTCTCCCTAGAATTGAGGGTTTATACAGGTTTGAGAAAACCCCGCCTAAAGCAGATGCAGTTTTCATTTCACATGGACACTTGGACCACACAGCTTATTTGTCGTTTATAAAACGTGAAATTCCAGTTTACTGCGGAGAAACCACCCAAACAATACTGCAAGCCTTAAGCGAGGTACGCCGTGCAGATTTAGAGTTCAGCGTTGCTGATATCGACTTCAAAACGTTCCGCACAGGCAAGAAAATCACTGTAGGCAGCTTAGATGTTGAACCAGTCCACGTTGACCACTCCGTTCCAGGCGCGTACGGATTCATCATTCACACTTCAAACGGCTCTGTTGTTTATACGGGCGATTTTAGGGATCACGGCGCCAAGCCCGAGATGACGCAAGAGTTTGTCGAGAAAGCCAAGAACGCCGAACCCGTGGCAGTCATTACTGAAGCGACTAACATGACGGGCGCGTCTGTGTCAAACGAAACCGAAGTACAGAGCAAACTGGACAGCATAGTCTCATGCGCTGATGGCATTGTGCTTGCGGAGTTTGGTTACTCTGATGTTGACCGCTTAAACAGTTTCTATCACGTAGCCAAGAAGAACGGGCGGTGTCTTGCTGTTTCACTAAAACAAGCCTACTTGCTGGATGCACTCCGCAAAGACAAGGGTTTAACAGTCCCAGACTTAAACGACCCGAACATGTTGATCTTTCGAAAGTCGAAGAAGAGCACCTACAAGTGGGAAAGCCAATTGATCAAGCAGTTTGAGGGGCAAAACAAGGTTTTCGACGTGTTCGAAGCTTCGAAGCAGCAATGCAACATGGTTTTAGCCTTGTCTTTTTATGATTTTGAGGAACTTGTGGCTCTAAAACCTGCCCCCGGCAGCTGCTTTGTTTTATCCGCTTCTGAGCCTTTCAACGAGGAAATGGAGATTGATCATGAACGGCTAATCAACTGGCTAAACCACTACGGGCTGCCCCAGTATCAGGTGCATGTGTCTGGTCACATGATGCCGTTGCAGTTGAAGAAGGCGCTTAGGACCATGGGCGCCAAGCGGGTGTTTCCTGTCCACACTGAAAATGCGGAATTGTTTGCGGGGTTCATGCGGGACTTGAAGAGCAAGGTAACGCTTGTCGAGAAGAGCAAAGAGTATACGCTGTAGCCTTTTCTGGTGCGAGCCGTTTTTATTTACCGACGCCAATTAGATTTCAGGGTGATTGCTTGTGAGTGGAGAAATCCGCTACTATAAAGGGCTTCATAAGGTTAGGGTTGTGACTGAAAGCGAAGGCTACTGTATCGTAGAAGCTCTGGAGGAGTTTGAAGACACTCTTGACGGCGAAAATGTTACAGTTAAGGTGGGCGAGAAGCGCATTGTGCCTCCGAGAGCAGTTCACAAACACAAGGATTTGCCTCCTCCGATAAAAGAGCATACATACGAGTTGCAAATGGAGAAGAAAGTTAAGCGACTGGTCGCTGAAGAAGAGAAGAAGCAAACCAAGAAAAAACCGGCTCATTGATAGTGAGTTCTGATTCTGTCTACGATTTCATAACGGTTAAGCTGTCAAATGGCGTTCATCAATCCTGATGAATGATGACTCTTGATCCAACATTGATGCGCAAGGTACGAGTGGTTTTCCACAGCCTAGGCTTAAGCTGCCTGGGCGGAGCCATATTCCTCCAGATTCTCGTTTTGTTCGATATACTGCAGCACGGATACTTCAGAGCTGTTGAGGCAAACCCTGCTATTCTGGCAATGGAAATAGGGCTGTCAGCTTTTGCATTAGTCTACTTTGTCTATATCTACCAACGGCTAATCCGCTCAAACAAGTAAACTCCTTTCCCAACGAAAGCAATGTTCCTTTTTAACTGTTATTAATGCGTTTCCTCAACCCACAGCCATTCATGCTCTGGTTCAACCTGTGTTTCAGCCTTTAAATAAGGGGGCTATAGACTTTTCCGAGCAGCTAGTCCGCGTTAGTCTAAGCTCTAGTTGAATCTATTTATAGAGGGGGGTAGGCTCCAGAGAGCAGCAGATGCAAACGCGAAAGGACGAACATATTTGGATCCTAATAGTTAATGTATGCAGAAAAGGGGGAGGGGGTAGGCAAAAGGTAGGCTACCTACTAGGGGTCGGGTTTTGTTAGGTTAATTTGACCATGCTGAAAAACAGTAGAGGGTGAGGGCTAAGAAAAATAGCCAAACTACCTAAAGATAAAACCAATTAAGAATGAGAAAAAAAGAGTAAGGGTAGAATGTTGCGTGCTTAGATTTTCTTCTTGTCCAACACTTGCCTGAAGGACTTTCCGCAGCATTCGTATAAGCCTATTGTTAGTTGTGTCCGTTTTCCTGCCTTGTCTGGTTTGCCAGCCATTTTCCACGTTTTCTTCGCGTTTTTGACTTCTTTTCCACATTGGGGGCATTTTGACATTATGTTTTTCCTCCGTACATGGTTATGTATGGTTACTGCATAAAACATTTTCCGTTCTTACCCTTCCATCAGCGAATGAGACAAATGAAAAACCGATGAAAAATTGAAATTTATGCAGACCCATGAAGTCTGTTGCCTTTTTTATGAGCTTTGTGAAATCGTTCAGCAGTAGCTAGAACACGGATGGTTTTGTAGCAGCCATTTACTATTTAGCCTTTTCTCGAAAAGTCGCATAAGCAGCATCCTTGTAGATGTTCAGGTCACGCTCGGAAAACAACACGAAAACTACCTCGTCAAGCGTATCTTCACTTTCCAAGAATCCTTTGCCCGCCTTCAAAGCAGTGAGACTTGCTTCTTCAACAGGGTAACCATACGCGCCTGTGCTTATGGATGGAAAAGCCACCGTTCTCAACCCATTAGTAACCGCCAAATGCAAGGAGCTTACGTAAGCCTGCGACAACAAATCCTGTTCTCCATGTTTTCCTCCATGCCAAATCGGGCCAACCGTGTGAATAACATACTTAGCTTTGAGGTTTCCACCACTGGTTATGACTGCTTTTCCAGTTGGAAGACCGTCAGGCCAATCCGTCGCCCGTATTCTTTTGCATTCTTCAAGTATTCTCGGCCCGCCTCTGCGGTGAATTGCGCCATCCACTCCTCCGCCACCCAAGAGTGAAGAATTAGCAGCGTTCACTATCGCGTCTGTTGCCATCTCAGTTATGTCTCCCTTAAATAGCCGCACTGTGGCTTTTCCAACTCTAAACTCGTCTTTCATCACTTGTTTCTGCCCTCAAACGAGCGTGCTAATTGCCTGCCATAGTGCTGAGCTGAAGAACCATGCTCCAAAACCAACGAAGACTGCGATGCAGAAGAAAGAGATTCCCTGATGAACTCTCCCTGTCCAGAACCGATGTGATTTGAAAATAACAAAAGCCACAACGGTGTACCAAACAAAATCACAGAGCCAGTGAACTCCAGCAAACACTGAGAAACCAGGCAACCCGAACAGCTTAGCATTCAATATGAGTGCAGTTCCAATAGTTAACCACCAAAGAAGGAAGCCTGGGTTCGCAGCCGTCGTCCGTATTCCAGCAACAAGCGAATCCTGCCTTGAACCTGCATATTTTTCATCGGTTTCATTTCTGTTCCTAAATGTTCGAACGCCCATGTACATCATTAGCAAGCCGCCTAGAAGACCCACTGCAACTTGCACAAAATCAGGAATGGTAAACTCGCTTAGGACAAAAAAGATCAGGAACATGAGCGGAAACTCTACTATCCCATGTCCAACTGCGATGAGTACCCCTGCAGCTTTACGTTTAGCAGCCTTCTCAATTGTTACGGCAAACAATGGACCTGGCAACAGAACGCCTGACAGGGAAATGAACGCTACAGACGCCAAGAACACGTAGAAGTCAGCTATGAAAGCCATTCCGCTATAGCTCCTCGGTTATACAAAAGCATCAACAAAACACCTTCAAAAACATTCTCTTACGTTTCAACGCTTTTCGCCAAGCTTAGTCTGCATTATCCCAACTATTTCCGTACTATCCTTTGCAGCAGCATAAGCCTCAAGCAATTCAGCGTTTAACTCAAAAAACGTGTGCCCCCACGTAAAAATCGAAAGCACCTCCCTCGCTTCGTCTTTGAAGCCTGCAATGTATAATGCAGCCGCCAAAGCTTCAGCCGTAGTCAACTTCGTCAACTTGGCAAAATTAGTCGGATTACCAGCAATCAAAACAGGCAAACACCGCGAAGTCCCTTTAACATGGTGCGACAATACTTTTTCAGCGTGCTCCCAACTGCAATCCAAAGCCGCAAGCCCAAAGTCCGCAATGCGCTGCCTGTCAGCAGGAGAGAAAGCTATCTCCCCAAAAGGATTAAGAATAATAGCACGTTTAGGCATGAAACGAGTCCTAGTAACTATCCTCGCCATTCCGTGACGCTTCAACTTCAAGCCTGTGCAGCGTTTCGGGTCGCACTGGTTCGCGTGATAAATGGTGATTCTGATGCTAAGCGTTTTTTCCACTTGTTTTGCGCACCTTCACATGACTCATTGGATCATTCAAAACCCGCGGAATCCAATCAAGCAGATCCGACGCAACCATATGATAACCCACTTTGCTAGCCACAAAGTCGCCTGCAGCACCATTAACGAAGGCTCCAGCAACCGCAGCTTCAAAAGGATCTGCTTTCTGCGCCAACAACGCGCCCACAACACCAGAAAGAACATCACCCGTACCTCCAACAGTCATGCCCGGATTACCTGCAAAGTTCAGCTTCACACGTTTCCCATCGGAAACCACATCAACCTGACCTTTCAGCAAAATAACGGCACCAAGCTCAGATGCTGTCTTCTGAACCTCAGAAACTCGCGCTTCAAAGTTTTCAGGCAGCTTTTTGCCCGTAAGAATGGCGTATTCGCCCGCATGTGGCGTCAATACAAGAGGCACCTTCAATCGTCTTTTAAAATCTGCAAACGCTTTCAAGCCATCAGCATCCAAAAGCAACGGTTTGCCCGCATCTTCAACGGCTTCCACGCAGGCTTTCACGAACGCCTTGGTTTCAGAGTGCAAACCTGCACCTGGACCTAAAGCCACGGCGTCAACAGCACTCAAATAATCCTTAAGCAAGGCTAAATTACCAAGATTGAGATGCTCGCCATCCAGCTTCACAGTAATTAAATCAGGCGAAATGGCTGCAATGTCGCGAGAAGTTCTTTCTGGCGCTGCAGTATATGCGATGTCAACGCCTGTGCGCAGAGCTGCCAGAGAAACCAGCGTCGGAGCTCCTGAATAAACTTCACTGCCTCCAATAACTAGCAAACGCCCGAAGTCTCCTTTATGAGCGCTTAAAGGACGCATTTTTGTAACAAGAAGCACATCTCCTGGTCCCGCAAAAGTCTCCAGTTGCATAGGCAAGCCAATGTCTCGCACCACCAGTTCACCAGTGTACTTTTTCGCTCTCTCTAAACTCTTCTTCGCCTTGTGAAAGGTTACTGTGACATCTGCTTTTACGGCGTTGCCCAAGACTTCGCCAGTATCAGAATCTATACCAGTTGGGACATCAATGGCAACTTTAGCCGCTTTAATTGCATTAATATGGTCAACTATCTGCGCGACAGGCGGTTTGAGTTTTCCTTTGGTGCCTGTTCCCAGCAACGCGTCAACGACCACGTCAGCTTCAACCTTGGGAATAGCAGAACTGTCGGTGACTTCGTAAATTGGAATGCTTTCGCGTAAGAATTGGAGAGAGCACCAGTTTGCGAGCGCTGCTTCATGAGTGATATCCTTGCCTCTTCCAGCAAGAACCACGGTCACCATGAAACCCATCGCAGATAAATGTCTTGCAGCAACAAAACCGTCACCGCCGTTTCCACCTAAACCACAGAAAATCACGATTTTCTGTCTCTTTTTGAAGCGCGAGCTAATCTCTAATGCTACGTTGCGTCCAGCGTTTTCCATGAGCTGTAGAAGGGAAACACCAAAGTATTCTGCGTTAACCTCCAAAGCACGCATATCTCGGCTTGATATATATTCTGACTGCATGTAGGAGCCTCGAATAGTTTATTGTCACCTGATAAAAGATAAGCCTATCCTATCATACGGAAACTTTCTGAATGACTAATCTGGCAATCGCTTTCTGTATACAAAAGCATCAACGAAACTAACTAAAATTATGTTAATTTGGGAGAATTGCCCTTGCTCAGGAGCGCATTCTGAAATGCGGGTACTACTTGTTTTGGGGTCGCTGGCTCTTAGCTTTGTACTCTCGCGATATAATCATCGTTGATGTAACAAGCACGTTTGGCACGTTTCTGACGTGATCTGACACGAAATCTTCCAATGCAGCCAAATCCTTAGTCAACAGTTTTGCTATAACGTCGTATTCACCGAAGACTATATCCGCCTGCATGACTTCGGCGAATTCTATGAGTTTTTGGGCTACTTCTCTTTCTGTACCCGAGCTCACTTTGAACATGACATAAGCTAGAACGGCCATAAATTCACCAAGGAACCTACTCGTCGCAGACTTAATTACTTTTTCCATTTGGCTGCTTAGACTTCGGCAAAACTTTTATCCACTACCAATCAGTAATTAACTGATGAGTCTGAGCAGCCGAATCAAGCAGGCTGAAAGACAATTCTGAATTGTTAAGGTGAACTTGTTTGAAAAAAGATCTAAATCTGAACCTGAACAGTAAAGATGCGCTTATAATAGCTGATGTCCAGAACGATTTTCTGCCAGGCGGCGCTTTGCCCGTTCCTGAAGGCGACCAAGTAATTCCAGTCCTTAACGAATACGCAAAAATCTTCAAGCAGGCAAACGCAAGAATCATAGCTTCAAGAGACTGGCATCCCCCAAATCACATGTCGTTTAAGGCTCAAGGTGGTCCATGGCCGCCTCACTGTGTTCAAGAAACTGAAGGAGCCAATTTTCATCTTGACCTGAAACTTCCAGAGGGAACAGCAATTGTATCAAAGGCTACTGATCCAGCTAAGGAAGCTTACTCGGTTTTTGATGGCACAGACTTGGCTGACACTTTGAAGTCGCAGGGCGTTACACGGGTTTTCGTGAGCGGTTTAGCGACGGATTATTGCGTTGTGAACACGGTTCTTGATGCGGGCAAACTGGGCTTGGAAGCGGTGGTGCTTGTGGACGCCACTCGAGGCATCAACGTTGAGCCTGGCGACGTAGACAGGGCTATTGATTCAATGATGAGAAGCGGTGCCAAGCAAGTAACATTGGCGGATTTTCCAGAACCTGAGACTCTGCCCGCCGGAGAAAATGCGGTAGATGTTATCACGGATAAGCCACTTTCAAAAGTTGATTCCAAAAAGAAAGCTCGGATGAGATCTAAAGGTTCCTACAAGCAGGTTCGCAGGGAACGCGGCTAAAACTCTCTCTCTTTTCAATTTTCAAACATAGACAAAAACCTGAATAATTCCATCTGCAAATACTCCCTTTTAAGGAAAGCATTCGTCTACTGATTACGCCCCTTCTATAGCTTTCCTTTTCTCGTATACATAAGCATCAACAAAGCACACTTTCACAAACGGTTTCCTACCTATTCGCTTGCTTTGTTAAGTGCAAATCCGCAATATTTTCTCGAACTCAAACGAACCTTATATAATCATGAACTCAAACAGAACAAAAATAAGCCAAGTACCTCTGCTATCGAAGAAAAAAACGAATTTTAGCCCTGAAACAGTATCTGTAACCCTTGAAATGCTCTTTAAATGAGAATTTTCCTCAAAGTTCGAGGTCCTTGCAGCAATTTCTTGCATTAATCTTGACTTTTGCGCCTGACAGCAAAATTTTTGCCGCCGAAAAACTATCGAATGGTCGCAATTTACAATAAAAAATAAAAATTAATGTGCAGCCAGCAGAGGAATAGCATGAAAGTATTAAATTTCACCATAGCGCATCTGGTTTTTAAAGCCACGAGCAGCGAAAAAAGGTTTTTGCGGAAAAAGCTATCAGTAGGGATTTTCAGTATAACCAGCCATGGCATGTGGGGTTCAAGGGATGAGTTGGGCGTTTTTCTTTCAGGATTCAATTGTGACAAAGCTTGGGCAAGCAATTAGGTATTCTTTGCGATTGCTGAAAATGTATTTTGTTGATGCTTTTGTATACCGACTCAGGCGGGAAATCTCGCTTGCAGGAACGACCACTCTTGAGCCAAATCTAAAAAAGCCTGTTTTTGCGTCATTAGCGTATATTTGTGTGAGGTTGGTTAATGGTAATTGAGAGAGATTTGCTTATTTCGCTCTTGAAATTAACTAAAAATGGGGCTGTTATACGTGAAAATATCAGTAAAGAGGCGAAGCTGCCATCTGCCATTACGTTAAAGTTGCTTAAAAAACTGCAAAGTGACAACCTCATTTATCTTAAAGACGGCAAAATTGAGGCAGACAGCAACGGCAGGCTGAAGTTAGCAATTAAGGCTGTGGAATTGGGCGCTGACGTTGAGCATGTAAGCGATTTTCTTTGTTGGCAGGAGTTCGAGGATATTGCAGCGCTGGCGCTGGAGAGAAACGGGTATGCAGTAAAGAAGAACGTGCGTTTCAAACATGCTGGAAGAAGATGGGAGATAGACGTGGTTGGGTGCAGAAAGCCCGCAGTTATCTGCATCGACTGCAAACATTGGCATCATGGAATGCACCATTCTGTCTTAATGAAAATTGTTGATTCGCAGGTAGAAAGAGTTAAGGCGTTTGCAGAGGCTTTGCCGAGCGTTTCTCTTGAGGTCGAGTGCGCGAAATGGGACCGTGCAAAGTTAGTCCCCGTAATCTTGTCGCTTATTCCGAGCAGATATAAGTTCTTGGGCGACGTTCCTGTTGTGCCTGTGCTGCAGCTTCAGGATTTTTTAAGCCAGTTGCCCGCTCAAGTGGAGTCGCTAAAGTATTTCGTCAGAGAGTTCAGGCATTTATGACATGATTTTCAGCAGGGGTTTCTTGGCGAATTTTACAGCGGGATAAAGACTTAGAAGGAACATTCCTGCAAGAGCTGCCAGTAGCCATCCAGCTATCTGCAGAAGAGTAAAATTCGTAACCAATGGCTCACGCGTAAGAATCAGCAGCGTAATTATAGTTCCTATTGAGATTCCTACGGCGAAAGCTGACAGTAGGACAATCAGGCTTTGAGTTGCAAGAATAGTTATGACTGTTTTTTGCTTCATTCCCGTAGCCCTAAGGACGGCAAATTCTTGATGTTGCTCGTCAATAGCAAGCATGAGGAAGCCTATCAGGCTGAAGGCTGCCGCAGTCAAGCAGAATAAGGGTAGAAGAATCACCACGGACCATATGGAACCGAGAAAATCCATGTTCTTCTGCAGTACGCTGTTAAGGTCAACCACAGTCAGATCTGAGTCTATACTCTTTAGGCGTTCCTGCAGTTGAGCCAAAGTGGCAGCGCGGTCAACCGAAGAGTCAAGATGGACCAACAGGATATTCGGGCTGAAACAATTAGTCAAATTCTCAAGTTTGCTGATAGGAACATAAACAACCATTCCGTTGTTTATTGGATCTACACAAACGCCAACTATGCCGAAGGTTACGTTTTTCACCCTAACGCTTTGAAGCAATGGATCGGAGAGGTTTATTTCCTCTTTCGGATTTGGCGAGTACAATAATTGCGCTGTGGTGTCACCTACTACGGCTTCCAAGGCTGTGTTCGCGTCCAGAAATCGTCCTTTCACGAACCATGTTGCATTGACTTTTAGGGGGTCAACCCCAACTATCAAGGATTCTGCTTCGCGGTGATCGCCAACAGGCAAAGTTGCCGCGGTTTCAGGGTCAATGGTGAAATTGCTGACTTCTTGAACGTTAGCTTGCCAAACAAGGCGTGACTCGACATTCGCTACTTCAGGCATAATGCTTAACTGTTGAAGAACGTCGTCAGATATGGCTATTTTAGGGTCTAAATAGTTGAAACCAGTAGCGTTTTCTTTTGTTCCTGAGAACTTTGACAATAGCGTAGTGTATTGCGTGCTCATTTCATTGTGAGCTATTAAAACTGCGTCTTTGCCCATGGCATTTTCAACCCACGAGCCAGTTGTGTCGCGCGCGATTATGCTACCTGCAATTGACACTGTTAAAAGCATAAAAACTACTGACAGAAAAACTACGATTCTGATGGTAGCTGATTGGCGGCGGAACAGGCTCCTCGAAGCGATTTTAAAGGTTAATTGTGATTTTGACAGCGCTTTGAACTTGTTTCCTTTGCTTAAGCCGAAATATTGCATGGGCGAGATTGCTTTTACGGGCGACATTCTGGCTGCGTCAAGCATGGGTTTTGCCCCAAAAATCAGGGCGAAAATAAAGAAGGCGGCGAATACTAAGGGTGCAAACCAGAAGTTGGGTGCTTTTTGGTAAACCTGAAAGCCCGCATTGTTGATGACGGCATAGTCTGCTGCGAACCCAACGACGATGCCAAGTAGGCAGCCGAGGGCTGTTACCATAAGCAGTTCTGTGAAGAAGTAGCCGAAGACGAGACCGTTAGGGCATCCGATTGCTTTCATCAGTCCAAAATCTTGAGTTCTTTGAGCCATCATCAAGAAAACAGCAAACGATGTTATGACGGCGCCCACAGCGAACACTAAGATACCTACAAACAATAGAAACTGGCTAAAAACAACCGACAAGCCTATGGTTAACGAGTTTTGAGCAACGGCGCTTATCCCCGAGCTTATTTGGTCGTTGAAGAGCAACAAGAAAAGCGTAGCGGCAACGCAGGCTGTCAAACTAATCAGGGTTAAGCCTGTTTGAAATCTCCTTCGAAGCAGATCATTAACGGGAAAGGCGGTTTCACTCATTCTGGCGCGCCAGTTTTCCTTCATCCAGGCACAGTTTTTGATCGGCTAACTGCATTATTTCAGTGTCATGCGTCGAGGCGATTATGGTTTTCCCTTCCTGTTTGAGGTTTTGAAGTATTTCGATTACTTTTTGCCCGTTTTTAGTGTCCAAGTTTCCTGTGGGCTCATCAGCCAGAAGTAACGGCGGATTATTTGCCAATGCACGGGCGAAAGCTACGCGTTGTTGCTCGCCGCCGCTTAGTTGAGCGGGAAAATGGTTTGCACGGTGCTGCAAGCCCAGTTTTTCGAGCAGGTCTTGGACGCGTTTTTCTATTTCTTTTGTAGGTTGCCTTTTCCACTCCATGGGGAACGCGACGTTTTCCGCCACTGTTAAGGTTGAAACAAGGTTGTATGCTTGGAAGACGAAGCCAACTTGGTTGCATCGGAAGTCGGCGAGGAAATCTTCGTTTTGTGCTGCGAGGTCTTGTTTGAAGACGAGTATTTTTCCGGTTGTTGGTTTGTCGATGCCGCTGATGATGTTTAGGAGTGAGGTTTTTCCTGAGCCCGAGGGTCCGCAGAGTGCTACAAACTGGCCTGGTTCTATTGTTAGGTTTATGTCGTTTAGCACGGGCACTTCTATTTCGTCTATTTGGTATGCTTTGCAGAGCGATACTGCCGAAACCACAGAATTGTTTGTACTCATTATTGCTTCCCCTCAGAAGTTGAGTATTTGTAGGTTTGTTTATTGTTTTTGCGGTGGACTGTGTAGTTGTAAATGTGATCTACGGGCATGGCTGAAGAGTGGTTGCGGGCGCATTATATGTGTTGAGGTACGTTCCCTTACCGTCTTAAAAAATTTTTGACGAGAAACTCTTTTTAGTAACTTTTTTCCAAGCTAAAGTTTCCTCGATCGCGTTTGAGAATGCGCACTTTGTCTGGGAGCTTGCTCTTTTCCCAGTCTGCCCAGTTGATTTCTCGGAACGTCCACTTCTTGCCCAAATGTGCAGCTACGACGGCGTGCTTGAGGACTTTGTCTGTGGGTATGAGCTCGTTTAGGAACCGAAAGAGCTTGTCAATTTGCTGCTTGGGAAAGTATGCGTAGTATGTGGCGTTCTTTACTTCAAAAGCGTATGCATGCTCGTTTTTTCTAGCCATAACGTCTGGCAGGGGATTGAGGCTTGGGTTGCTGACTGGGATTCGGACGGCATTGTACCCGTTTTTCTGGAGGAGTTTGACGAGTACGTTTTCGCTGTAGAAACCTCTTTTGCGCCATCGACGCAGCGCGATCTTGTCAATTTCTTTCATGCCTCTTTTCCCCTTGGCCACTGTAGTTCTTGTTTGAGGTGTGCTGTGAATAAAAAACTATTGCACATATGCTGAGAACGGAAGTCTGGGTGATGCTTTTGTATACGCTACTTTTTCGCTGCATGTCTCTAGAAGGTTCTCGTGACATGTAACCGTGCTATGTAATACTCATGCAACTATGCTCACCAATGAAGAAAAATTAGATTTGCACAAAGCAAAAATGTAAGCGGTTTAGCCTATATCTGGCACTGCCAAAACACTGATTCACCAAAAGCAAGCCAGAAAAAGCCTCAGTTCCAAGATGAAAAACCACGTCGCAGATGGTGGTGAATAGCAGCAAACTCCTCAGATACTAATATCCCGCTTACTTGGGGCAAAAGAGACAGAGATGACAACTCAAAGTTTGTCTTGTGACAAACTGAACTGAAACGCACTCTTCGTATAGTCTCAATAAGTAGCATCAGAACTCCATGAAACCCTTCGGTTCAGAACACTTCCAAAGTAAGGCTGTGACGAACCACCAAGCTGGCTGAAGATCTTAAAGCACGAGGAGACACAAATCCAGAACCGTTTCTAAACACGACTTCAGTATGCGACAGCAGGCCAAGAACAAAAAAGAACTTGCTGAACGCGATCAACGAGCTGAATAGCTCTGACAAAAAACCGTCTCAGCAATAGCACGCAGACTGTTTCACTCGATTAGCACCAAAAAGCGGCAAAGTTTCTGCTAAGACCAGAAAAATCGTGCACAGTCTCGAAGCAAGCTCGAAGAGTACCCCTCTTAGTTTCGCAGGGAGATTTTCGTAGGTACTTATATGAGGTGCTGGTTTTCACCATGACTTGGCCTAGACCCCCTATGATAGAAGGCAAAACTGAGGCTATTAGGGCATTTAAGGCTCAATTAGGGCTTTTCAATTTTTGTTCAGTAACAAAAAAAATAGGCGTTTCTTATACACTTTAGCCTTCGACAAGCTACAGGCAATATTTGAAGGAATTGATGGTAAATGGGTTCAAATTGTGGCGTATTTGTTAAAGACGTCCATACGAATAACCGTAGTTTTTGCAGTTAAAATGGAGTGCCGCACTTGTGCGGAATACTGCAATTGCCACATAAATTCAATCATGCGGCACTAAAAAAATTTTGCTTATGATTGGACCTTCAGAGGTCACAATTTTTGAAGCAAATGATGACGAGAGAATTTCTTCAGCAGTGAACACTCATATGATACTTATTGGAGTTCATGAAAGTGTAGTTCTGAAGATACCTAATAAGTTCTACTTGAGGCGCCTGAAAATTTTGGCTAAATAAGTAAATCTTGAATTTTCTAAAAATGAGGACTTGACTTTTTGTTTTGTTAGGCGTCGAATGTGTGACCCGTCAATACTTCATATCTTCATCTGGAGACAATTCACCAGAATACCACTTAGAGTCAGTTGAGTATCAAATCACATCGAGCCGCGTTGCCAGATAACTGTGTTCAAAGTAACTCTGCCGATAACAAAGTAGCGGTAGAAGAGCTTATTTGGAAACTACAAACTAATGCTCTGAGATTCAAATCATCATAGCTCGACGCCGGGAAAAGTTTTCTAACCAGCGGCAGAACTACTGAAGCCCTGCTGGACAGCTGATTTGTTAAAAGCTGATTTCATGTTAGCTTAATCTGATAACTCTGCCACGCCCGAGGTCAAAAAAAAAGGTGTTGCCTTTGACTGATTTGTGTGCTTGAAACGCGTATGCTCTGCAATTAACTATGTCTTTGCCTTACAAAACTGCTCACAATCCATCTATGCCTTCTGTAAACTGTCTTCTTTTGAGTGATTGTATGCGTTTAGTCGATTACAGCATCGCTTATGTGGGCTAAAATCCACAGATTTCACACTCCTACCCATTAGATTCTTAGTGTTCAGTGATGTTGGTGAATTATGTTTACATCAAATTATTGCCATCACTATTTATCACTACAAATCAACCATAAGGAACCGTGTATACAAAAGCATCAACGAAACTTCTTCCTAATTTGCTACAGACCACAGAAGGGGCGCAGTGAATAAAAAAACAAGGCGAAATAACCACTTGATACAAATAGCAAAGTATTACACCAAGTGTCCGGAGATGCAGAAGAATGCGGAAAACTCCAAAAAATGCGACCCTTAAAGGCCAAGAGACCAGCCATCTAGTCGCGTACAAAGAAGCAAAAGTTATCTGTTAACTAAGCCTGAGGGAACAACTGCAAAGGACGCTCTGAGCAACACAAGCGCAGGTAGGATATTCCAAGTGCGAGCAGACACTCAGCTATCCATTATATTTTATTGTAAAGTTCAACTCACGTTGGCTCTGTCTCTTAATTTGTTGAATAGACTGCACAACCGCCCAGCATATTTGGAGCCTAATAGAGATTCGTTGCAGGTACCTATAGTGGTAGGTCAGAAACGTGTCCGTGCAGAAAAACGAGGGGGTCTACCCCGTAATGGCAATTTTCCGGGCAATAGCATGTAGAAAAACAAAACGTAAAGATTAAAACCCCGACAAAAAGCAAACACCACACACCATTCAAACCATCCCAACCAACAAAAACCACACAGAGACAAAGCCACCTCAGCTTCACGCTATATAATAGGGGAGGGGTAGGCGCAGAGAGCATAACAGTCTCAACGCCTTCACGTTGAGTCAAACACAGTTCTACTCTGAAGTTGAATCTATATATAGAGGGGGGTAGACAAAAAATAGCACAACAGTACTCACTCTCAGAAGCCACCTAATGCGCACGAGGTACTAAGCAAATAATTATCTGCAAATAAGATCTCAGTTTTTCGTAGTCCTCGCAATGAAGGCTCAAAACGCAACAGCTTTTTTTCCAGAAGCCTTTTGAACTCTAAGCAAGATAAGCAAAAATAGTGAACCGCATGTCCGCTTTCAAAGTGGTTAACTCACGCGTAAGTTTCTCTACAAACGGCGAAATAGAATTCACAGACCTCACCGACCAAATACAAGAAGCAGTATCCACGTCAAACATAAAAAACGGAATAGTGCATGTCTTCGCGCCACACGCAACAGGCATACTAATCTTAACAGAAAAGGACCCTGCCCTGCTAGGCGACATTAAAGATTTCCTCGAAGAACTTGCACCAAAACACAGAGATTACAGTCACCCATCTAATGCACATTCACACTTGAGATCTATCCTGCTTCCGCCTGACAAAACCCTGCCCATTATAGATGGGAGAGTGGAATTCGGGATCTGGCAATCCTTGCTGTTCGTGGAGACAGACGTTTATCCGCGTAAAAGAACCGTCATCATTCAAGTTTTGGGCGAAACATAAACGCTTCTCCCTCTTTTCCCTTTTTGCATGCTATTCATTGTTTTCGCACTTCGTACAGCAAAAACTTGCTGGGGTACATGAAATTTTAACTGTAAAGCACCAATACGTCGGATGCCTGCAATTATTTTTTAACTGTTTGTTGTAAATTGTGACCATTCGACCCTTTTTCGGATACCTAAACAAGCACTTGCAGCAGTTAGTCTCTGAGAAAAGACGCTTCACCTATAATTTAACCGCTGTTTTGCTTCAAAATTGGCGCGTTTTCAACGGTTGTTGTATGATCCTGGTTGATGCAGAGACGAAATTATGGATCAGCGTTGGCACTCAGGTAATTTTCATGAAGGAAATATGTTTGCATGGTTTCTTTTAGCCTCAGGTTCTCATGATTATATAAGGTTCGCTTGAGTTCGAGAAAACTCTGCTGATTTTACATCAAGGCAGCAAGCCGCTCATTAAAAAAGTTGCAGTGTTAGCGTGTTTTGTTGATGCTTATGTATACACAGGAAAATGGCACGGAAGTTGCTAAATTCACCTAATTCGCAAAAATAGATAATTCAACACAGCACATGGTGAACCGCTTACTTTGTTTTTCTTGGTTTGAGCATGAAAATAGCTTTCTTCAAGTCCAAGGGCGTATTTATGTTGAAGAACGTTTTAAGATCAGGGTCCAATTCTTGAATGACAAGCGTAGAAACATAACGCACGCCACCCATGTTATCAATCATAGCGCGAACATTCAATTTCCCTTCGCTTAAAGCTATTCTTGCTGCTTCCAAAGCAGTCTGAGTATGGTAAACAGCGTGCAAAGGCTCAATCTGAGCGTTTGGCCACCGCGGAATCACAGCCGACCTACCATGACACAACTCAAAAAGCAATTCAACCACATCTCGAGAAACAAACGGCGTGTCAAAAGGCAAAACCAAAGAATACTTACCGGAAGCCATTTCAAAGCCAGTTAATGCACCCACAAGAGGACCTTTAGCTTCCTCAATGTCAATGGCAAACCTTACATTGGAGCCTACAATCTTCACGTACTTTTCAGCGCGATCTTGAGAGTTTGTGACAACGATAACTTCATCAACAATTGCTTTAACAATATCCACGACGTGCTTGAGGAGAGGTTTGTTGTTAAAATCCAGAACTCCCTTATCTTGCCCAAACCGGTTGGAAAAACCTCCAGCTAGCACAATCGCCGATCGGTCCACGTGCTTTTCCTCGGCTTACATTGCTTTGTGCGTTCATTAAGCTTTTACGGTGTGTTCTGTTGATGCTTTCGTATACAAAATCATTAGCTGACAATAAAAGTAAGAATTGGGAAAAAGAAGAAAGTGTCTTTTGCTATTTGACTTCGTTGGCGTCTATTTTCTTCGCCATCTCGTCAAGCAGCATCGAGAATGGATGGTCAGGTTTGTCTTGAGCGAAGATGAAGTTGCCTTCTGCCCGCAAGATGTCACAGAAGCAAGGTACTATCCCCAGCAACGGAACCTGGTATGTGTTTTTGACTCTGTCGTAGAGTTCTTCTCGCCTATTCTTTGAATTATAATCAAGGACTTTGTTGATGACTATGCCAGTTTTCTTCTCGAATAGGTTGTAAAGCTCTTTTAACATGCGACGCGTGCCATCCACATCTGATCTGTCGCCGGTTGTGGCAACCGCAACCAGGTCAGCTGCTACTATGGCGTTTATCGAGGAGTATTGCAGTCCTGGGCTTGTGTCAAAGATTAGGTAATCAAATGCTTGTTCATTCAAGAGGGCGTTTCTGAGGTACAGAAGCCTGCCGAGCGCGTGCATTTCCCATTTTCGGTCTTTAGCGGACATGTCGCGCATTGCTTCTGTTGTCGGGTTCGCCAAGCTAACGAAGAATTTGCCTTTACCGGGAATTCTGCTGCTTGCATCTATGAGGACCTTGTTGATTTCGCAGGTGTTGTTGAGGTAGTCGTTAATCCAGCATTCAGCGTTTTCCATTTTGAGTAAAGCAAAAAGGCTGGGCGCTCGGAAGTCAAGGTCAAAAAGGCATACTTTTTTTCCCTGTTTGGCAAAAGTGGCTGCTAAGTTTACGGCCAGTAATGTTTTTCCGGTGCCGCCCTTGTATGAGTGAACAGCAATTATTTTTCCCATTTGAATGTTCATCCTTCGTTTTCTTTTTCTACGTAGAAGTAGGCTTTCCTGCCTTTGCGTTCTTTTTTGAGGTATCCCATTAGTACGAGTTGGTTAAGGTAAGCGCTTTCCACAGCGCGCGCTCTAGTTGTTTGTTGCGAAATCTCTTCCGCAGTTGCTCGACCTGAACGGCAGACGGACATGGCTGTTTTTCTAAGGTGATCCGGCATGGAGAGCAGCGTCATTACATCTAGGGGAATGTCTGTGAGAGGTAGCAGTGCTTCTTTTCTGTCATGTTTCTGGAGTTCAATTATTACTTCCAATTTCTCATTTAACCGCTCCAAGTTTTCCTTTATCTTTTCGAGAACCATAAGCGGTTTTTTTCCGAGAACTTCGTCTTTGTTCACATGCGTCCCCCAACAGTGTTTGTGCTTGTGTAGTACAGCTAAACTGTTCGGATTTATTAAGTCTTGCGAAACGTGGATATTTATTTGTGATATCCGCAAAAGTTAAATTAAAAGTTACAAATTGTCAGTTGCTGATCGAGATAAAGTCTATTCAGGAAGGTTGATTGTTTGTCAATCAAAAAGTAGCCTGTTTGGACCTTAGGTTTTTGTAAGGTTTGATGTTTGAAAAATTGGGAATTAGTAGGGGACAGATGCTTGGTTTCGGGCTTCTTCGATTATGGGCAAGACCTGTGTGAGTTCTCTGAAGTATTTCAGTACTGTGATGCCGCGTTGCGTGACGGCGAAGACTAATCGTCGTTTTCCAACAGTCCGCTCGTCCACGAGACCTTGTTTGATCAGGAATTCTAAGTATTCCTTGAGCACACTGCAATTTACGTTGGCTTTGTACATTATGTGCGTCAGTTTTAGTGGTCCTCTGTGAGCCAGCACTTTGAGGATGTCAACATACATTTCGAGTTTTGAGCGCCTCATTCAATATCACTTCTCAGGTTTCTTATTTCTTCATATATAGCTTTTATGTATCTGTAGTTCACGGTTTTCTTCATCACTCGGCATTAGAATGCGCTTTCAGTCCGAGCGCGGTTTAACACATTTATTCTATTTTCGAATGCCGTGACCATGTCATCTATCAATATTTGTTGCAAATCTGTCGAGAGTTCCTTGATTTTCTCGCCGAAGACATCAGCCATTTTTGCTTCCAGCACATCTCTGTTTTTTACTTTGATATTTGTTTTCAAGGAAGTTCCTCCAATGTTTCTTGACCATACTATGCTTAGGGTATTTAACTAACTTATGAACGGCGGATATGGACCTAAAATTCACATTAGTTTTCAGCTTCTTTTCTGTTTTTGGCATTGTCAAGTAATGCATAAAGCAACATACATGGCGTGACGCTTCTGGTGTGCTATTTTCTGACTATACCCCCCTTATTTAAAGACTGAAGCGCCAAATGAGCTAAGCGTTCTTGTGCGATATGTTGCAGAAGCGCGGGAGAGTTTGCTGTGCCACGGAAAAACAGTGAAAAACGAAAAATAACGCTCTATTACGTGAATAAAATTATAGTCCCAAGTTGGGTCTAAGCCCGAACGGCCAACTTAGTTCAGCCTTTTGTTAACTAACCGCCACATGCCTGCCTCATTTGATATTATCGCTTGAAACCGACGATGACAGTTAATCAATGCTGCAACTGTTCTTTATCGAACCATTCCAGCCTGCTTCTCAACTTGGGTAAATGTATTTAATGCCCAAAATTCAATATAAAGTTGATTGTACGCGAGAAATAAGATTTGCGTTTGCATTAGCAGAGTTTTTGACAAATATAATTAAAGTAAATCACGGTAACTCACGAAAAACTGGCAATTGATGGTGAATATATAAGCACAAGAATCAATCGCAATGCTCCGAAGTCATGGATTCTGCTGATTTTGAGTTTAAATACCGTGAAGGCTTAAACTTATTGTTCACAATATATGAATAACGCAGCCTTATGACTTACAGGTAAGGACGCAAATGACCAGCAGTAAGGAAAAATTTGAGCAAGACCTGACCGTTTTACTATCACGATTAATAGTCGACCTGGATAAGGAGGCAGCGCATAAGCTCAATGTGATTAAGGATGGATTGGTGTGTCTTCATAAAGAGAATGTCGTCAAGATCAATCATTCTGTAATGGAGCTTGTGTGCGCAAAATATCTTATACTCAGAGGCTACGACGTTCAGGTTGAACATAAACTAAACGACATTTTGACCTGTGACCTGTTCTCGGTTAAGGGGTATGGAAACCTCATAGTTGAAATAGAGACAGGCTTTATCCCACCGGAGCATGCCATGGACCCGTTGACATACACGTATGCACGCTTAGCCAGCAAGATAATACGTTACAGCAGCTTTGCTGGTAAATTCGCGATAGGCGTTCCGCTACACTATATTTTGCCATTGCCGCGAACGCTGACTCTGCCGCCTAGAAGAAGAACTCCTGAAGACATAGAGCAAATAAAAAATCTATGCGACTGGTATTATCAAAATCCGCCCGTGACAGAAGACGGAATTCGAAACGCCCGAATACATGAAATCTACATAATAGACGTGGACCGAACTATAGTCCAAGAGATGGATCCGGAAGCCTACATGAAACGTGCGTTGTATAAAGGCGTAATTTTCACGTTGAAAGAAGAGCCCATGATGGAACATCCTAAAAACTTTCGGCAGCAACGCCCCAGCGAAAGGCTGGATAAGTACATTAATTGACTCGGGAGCGCTGGTAAAGACGCCATATTATGTGTACATCATCCTGTGCACGGACGGAAGCTTCTACACTGGATACACCAAAGACGTGGATGAACGAGCAAGACTTCACGCAAACGGCAGAGGCGCAAGATACACGAAAATGCATAAACCACAAAAAATAGCCTACGTCGAACAGTTCACTTCCAGGGCAGAAGCCATGAGACGCGAAAAATCAATCAAGAAACTGAACCACCAACAAAAAGAAGACCTGATTAATTCGCAAAAAAGCCCTAATAAACCGCGACATGAAACTCGCTGAAGGAAAATTTGATAAGAGCTAAGCGCAAACAAGGTTTTAGGCGAGAATACTGGCCACAATCTGAAGCATTTCAGTTTCTAAATTATAAGCGTCAACATCAAACCTGTGACCAAAGGTATCATTATGTTATCGTTAACTGGCAAGGGCAAGTACTCCACTGTCATGGCAACGGCAGCGCCCACCAAAGCTATCCATGGTGACACGAAAACGGCGCCTGCCAAAAAGGCAAAGAAGAACCCTGCCACTGAACCCTCCAACGTTTTAGCCTTGTTAATCGGCAGCGGCTTCTTTGATAACGTGCCTCCTACGAGTGAAGCGGTGCTGTCGCCCAAAGCGAAAATAGCTATCGCGGCACTGCTAGCTGGAGCAGGGAAAAGCAGCAATGTGAACAGGATGCCGAAGGCGAAGTATAGTGGTGCCCGAGTGAACTCGCAAAGCTCAGACTGAGATGCCGCATAACGCGTTATCGTTGAAATAACATGTATGTTCTTTCCTTTAATTCGCGACCATTCAGAAACAGCGTAAACCACAATCACACCGCTAATAATCAAAGCCACAATTGGAAGCCCAATTAAGACAGCGATAACAGGAACAAAAAAACCTGAGCCATGAATCAACTCCCTGAAAAGGTCTCTCCCAGAGGGCAGAGCTTTTCCCCTCGTTTTCCCATTAAATACAGGCAAAATCTTTGATAAACTGCCAGTGACAACGGTGTCTGCTTTAATGCGGATCATGAAGTCGGGGTTAAAACCTATCTTTTGCGTGTCCTTGAGAAAGATGGATGAATTGTTTCGGTCGTCAGCCACCACAGTGCAATCGCTTAAGCTTACGCCTTCAGCCTCTACGATTTCTCTTAGAACCAGAAGTTTTCCTTTGCGCTCGATGACGTCGCCCCAGATTTCCCCCGTTAAAGCCTCGCCGTTGACGCCTACTTCGACGCCCACAGCATAATCCACAGCCAACAAGTCCGCCAGTTTCTTAACTATGAATGTGGGCAATCCTGAACTTATGAGCGCGGTCTTGTAGCCCTGTGATTTCAATGCTGAGAAAGTTTCCTTTGCGTTAGGCATCAAGGGCAGTTTTTCAAAGGTTTGCAGGAACAATTCAACCTTGACGCCGCGCGTGACCATGAAGATATGTTTTAAAGCTGATTTTAGAGGCATCACGCCTATCTCGTATAGGAATCCGTAGAAGAGAATTTTCAGCAATGGAAGCGTGCCTATGCTTTTGCCAATCTCAAAGAAGAGACGATTCCTTGGTATAAGGACGCCTTCGACGTCGAATACGGCGAGCTTTGGTTTCGGGTTGCTTGTGCTCGTCAACAGTTTTTCACTTTAAACCTGTCCAAGTGAGATATAGACACCAGTAATACGTGCGTATGTTATAAAAAGGACTTCCGCTGCCGCTTCGCTACTTCTGTTATATTGATTCAGTGCAGAGGTACTTCTCATTCTGTAGCTCCAGCGGGCAGCCTCCTCCGCAAACCTGCAGTTGAGGGCACGTCTTGCATTTAGCCTCCACGTAACCTCTCCTGCGTATCTTCACGGCTACTGGGTGATTCCAGATTTTACTCCACTTGTCCGCGAGGATGTTTCCGAGACTTTCAAAGTAGCTTTGGCAGGGGTAAACGTCACCGTTCGGCGCCACACACATATTAATCAGCGCTGCCGTGCACGATTTGACGCCTAAGCCTGCTTGGACAGGGTCAAAGCGACAGTACTGAGTGGGCGTGTACCACAGAAATTTCAAGCCAAGCTGCTGGGCTTTGGTGCGGATTCTGGGCAAAAGCTCGTTTAAAACATCAAAGGTTAACGCGAATTCTTGGCTTACGGCGTTTGCTTTTCCTGAGTATATGAGGCTGTTGCATCCGAAGGCGGCTACGTCGAGTTGTTTAATGAAGTCTACTGTTTCCAAGAAGTCGGTAGCATTGTACTTGCTGAGCGTGGAGTTGGTGGTGACGTAGATTTGTGAGTTGCCAGCGTTTCTTATTCCTGTAACGGTTTCCTCCCAGCTGCCAGGCGATGCGGTCATCAGGTCGTGGACCTCAGCCTTGTGGGACTCTAAGGTTACTTGCACGAAGTCTAACCCAGTTTTTTCAAGCGTTTCCACGTACGCCTTTTCCTTCAATCGTCTACCGTTGGTTATCAGCCCCGTGACCATGCCCTTGTTCTGGGCGTAAAGCAGCAGCTCTGGCAGGTCTTCGCGCAGTGTGGGTTCGCCGCCTGTGAAGGTCAGGATGAAAACGCCGATGTCGCTTAGCCTGTCGATGGCTTGTTTCCATTGCTGGGTGGTGAGTTCGGGGGTTTCGTGGGGTCCACCAGCGTAGCAGTGGATACAGTTGTTCTGGCACTTGAACGTTAACGCCATGTCCATGCGCAGAGGCGCTGAGTACTCGTAGCTGAAGGGCTCCTCTTTCTCCACTCCAAGGAAGGAAATGGGGCAAATCTTCTCTGTCTTCGCCAGCGTGCTGATGGTGTAGACGAGTTTCTCGTAGTCCTGTTTCGCTTTTGCCTCGTCCACGCGGTACAATCCGCGGATTTTCCGTAAAACGGCGTTTTGGAGCAAGCCCTGCATGAAGTAGTAAGCGTATGCGCTGGCGGTTTCGTTGAGATGAAGCACCGTGTTCGCGTTAATCACCATCACTCCGCGCTCGTCAGATTCGATGCGGAGCTGGAGCGCTAAGCCAGCGAATTCGCCTTTTCCACGGTACGTGTAACGACCAGAGGGAACTGGGCGTTTTCTTATTCGTTTTAGGAAGCTCATTTTAGCCTACACCTCCACCTGCACAAGCGCAGGCACATGAGACGCAAGCGCAGGCACAGGCGCACGCTGCACACGCGCAGACGCAGTCGGCTCCGTGGCGGGCGGGTTCATGGGACGCTTGCGTGGGTTTAGCGGGGATGATGGCGTTGGCGAATTTTTCAACGTTAGCCACGATGTTGCCTGACGTTTTTTCTAGGGAAGTGGCGATGTTGTTTGCGAATTGGGCTCCTGGAATGGTGGGTGGTTTCGCGGATTGAGCTGGCACATCCACGTTTGGCTTATACGTGGGGTGCGGGTTGTAGTGGGTGTAGCCGTACCAGACCCAGAACCAGAGTGGGCTGGGCTCGAACGCGCGGTTTCGGAACGTTGATTCTGTGCGTCCGCGGTAGTTGGGATCAAGCAGAAGCCACAGCAGTTGCTCATCGTAGGCTCTGGATGCGATGTCGGCTGTGCCTGCCTGTTCCACTTGGGTCCAAGCTTTTTCTGCGATTTTGCGGTAGTAGTCTACGGTGTCTTTTCTGCTGTAGCCGCGCAGCTTCTGCTCCAACGTGTCCCTTAGAGACATGACTGTCTTAGCCAGCTTTTCCTCGTCTAAAGCGCCATCGGCTTTGAGGCTTTCGAGGAAGTCGATTTCGTAGTACCTTAGTGGGCTGTCGTTGGGTCCCTTTTTGTCTTGGAACGCAGGCATAACCCGCAGCTTCAACGATGGATTAGTTGATTCCACCCAGACAGCTCTCTTCTGCAGAAGGCTGTAGAGGCTTTCCGTGACGATTTGCGTGGGCTTCATGTTAAGCAGATAAGACGCTTCGACCGCGGTTAATCCGCGTCTGATGCCGAGGGTTTCCATGCTGACTTTCGGCTCTGAATACGGTCTTTTGCGAGTGGCGACTACGGCTATTACGAGTACGGCGATGCCGACGCCTGCAGCGCCGATAATTGCGCCTAAGGTTCCAAGGTCCAAGTTGCCGCCTGCGGGCTGCTTCCCGTAGTCTGGAAGGTATTGGGCTGGGAAAGAGACGCCCACGATGTATTGTTCGTCAGGTTGAAGCACAGGTGTTTCCCAGTAAACAGCGAGCCTTCCATCTGGCTCAATAGAGGTGCTGTTCCAGAAGCGTTCAGTCGTTTTCACATCGTTTACGGTGACGTTTGGTGGGAGAACGATTTGTATGCGTACGTCGTTTATGGGTACGGCTTGCCATTCTGGGGCGAACTGCATGCCCAAGTTGCCTTGGTTCATGGTGTCTGGGCTTATCATGTTTGCCACGTTCGTGGTCACGGTGAACCAAATGGTGTTTCCAGCGGTCAACGGCGAGTTAAGGTTCACTTTGACGCCTGTGCCTGAAGAGGAAGCTTGCAGCTGATTGCCATATTGGTCGAAGGCTTTGTCCACAGTGAAATCCGTGTTAGGCTGCCCCAGCGTGACATAGTTAATGTTTGGTCCCGAATCCAACGTCAAACTCACATTATAGAACAGGTCAATTGTTGCGTCTTGGTTTATCCAGAGTTTAGCGTATTCAAAGTTGAAGCGGTAAACTCTGCTCTGCGCCGTGGCAGCGCCTGCTGTAGCTGCACAGAGAACCAACGCAAGGGCGAAAGCTGCGATGATGAGGCTTTTTTTCACCATTTCGGCTCCTCAGTAACTTCGAAAGTGTTCCCGCAGTAGGGACAAGTCGCGTAGGGCACGCCTGAAACTATTTTGATTTTGCTCGCATCCACCGAGGCGGAACAGTTGGGGCACTTTATCGCGGCGGCTTTCATTTGTCCCGAAAGCTCCAGTTGCTGAATAATCTTTGTTGGCTTGCGAGTTGACAAGTAGGTAACGTAAGCTACGCCAGCGCCGAGGATAAAGAGGGCTAGGCTGACGGCTAGTCTGGTGGCTGTTTCTTGGACGGATGCGGCTATGGCGAAGATTAAGCCGAAGAAGAACAGCACTGCCACCGCAATTGCGCCTAACACAGTTGTAATTTTCATGGGTACGTGTTGTATAGGCTCTAAGAATTTAACTTTGTCCTCAGCAAACTCGGGTTCAACCTATATAATAGGGAGGGGGTAGGTCGCAGAGAGCAACAGGTATCCTCAAAAAAATCTTAGTTGGGAAGCTTGTTTAGCTCTGCCATTTTCAGGTGAATAGCCGCTACAGTGGCTTTGACGTTTTTGTCTTCAACCACGATTATTATCTGCGATGTGTGCGGCGCAAAAATGCCTCGTTTAATGTTGATTCCCTGAATAGCGCTGATAGCCGTTGAAGCTACTCCGGGTGAATCCTTCATTTTGTCGCCTATCAGTGTGACTACGCCTAAGCCATAATCAATCTTCAAATCCTCGTCAAATCCCTTCAGTTTCTCCTCATTCTTCTTCAAGAAATCGGAATCCAAGAACAGGAAATCGCGAATTCGCTCGCCTGTCTCAAGGGTTTCAGCGCCCAAATCCATGAAGTCATTTCTTTTCTCCCAAATCCGAAGCGAATCCTCCAATGAACGGCTTTTCTCATCATGCATCGAGAGGATGGCGCAGCCAGTTTTCCCAGTTAAACACTTCACCACCGCCTTATCAGCCGTTTCAGACTGAATCGAGGAGAACATTGCAGGCTCATCAATGGGCACCACAAGAAGCTTCTGTTCAAAACGCCTAGCCAACGCGATAGCTGGACCCTGCACAATCTTCATACCCATCAAAGAAGCCTTATGCGCCTCGTTATACGTAAGCGCCGCAACATGCTCAGTTTTCTGACCCTTCACCACTTTCGGGTCCGCACTTTGAACGGGCACATCTTTAAACAACAGCGTCTCAGTCTCGTAATTATCTTTCAAGAGGCATGAAACGAAAACAGCAGTCAAATCCGAGCCCCCTCTGCCCAAAACAGTCGCCAACCCATCAGCAGTTGCCCCTAAGAAACCTGCCATCGAAATGACTTTGCCTGCTTCCAGCGGCTCAATCAGCTTGTTTAAGCGCTTCCCACTTAGTTCATAATTGGGTGATGCATCCTCAAAATTGTCATCCGTAACAACAGGCCAATCCTGCAATTGAACACTGCAAGAATCAAGACCATGACTTCTCATAACGTAATCCATCAGAATCGATGTTGCAAATTCTCCGCCAAGCCCCAAAACATTCGCTTTCACGTTCCCGCTAAACCGCTTATTAACCAAGCCCAAAGCCTCATCCGTCAGCGCTTTGCAATGAGCCAAATCTGCCTTAACCTGCGCGGAATACTCGCCTTTAACGTAAAGCTTAGCTATATGCATGTAAATGTTGAAAATGGAATCCGTCGAAGCAGGCAAAGATTGCGCACGAGATTCACCTATCCTGATAAGCTCATCCGTGCAACCCGTGAGCGCCGAGAACACCACAATGGGACCCACAGAATCGGCTTTTCTAAGCTCCCTTATGCGCTTCAGAATTTTCGGGATACCTTTCCCTTCAACATCCAGCAGACTGCCCCCGAATTTAGCCACTGAAAGCTTGCTTTTAACTGCTAATTCCCCCTTGGATAATGAGTTTAGCACGTTGAATCCTGCTTTAATAATTTTCCCAATCCAACCCAACTAACGCCTTAGAATGAATCTTTTTTGTGTTTTTCATGAATCGAAAAACCATATGGAAGCTAAAGACCCTGCAATCGCACTCGTTAATAGCACTTTCCGCACATAATGAAAAAACATAACTAGCGGAACAGCGCTAATTATAGTGAGAAACTTGTTGTCAGCCTACTCGATGCAAGTGACCATTCTAAGGAGGCACGCAAAAAAGTGAAGTACTTTTATCTAATCCCAGTAGTAATCTTCTTGATAGCATCCACCACCGTAGCGTTCCTTGTGCCATTCAACTTGTCTGATGGAAACAAGGAAACTCCATTTTACGTAGGCATCTCCTTCTGCGGAAACACCACCGCTGAAGCAAAACTGCTTATCGACAGAACCAAATCGTACACCAACTTATTTGTTCTCCAATCATTTCCCGTTAGCAGAAACGAAACCGCAATTTACGAGATTAGCGACTACGCAGTCGCCCAAGGATTAAACATCATCCTAAACCTAGGCACTTACGATGACGTTACTTGGCCATGGCACTTTGATATCTTCAAAAACGGCACTGCACGATGGGGAAAACAATTCATAGGCGCATACTACGACGACGAACCGGGAGGAATTCAGTTAGATTACAATTGGACAGAGTGGTTCACTAATCAATCAATTAAAATTTTCTTCGATGGAATTCTGAATAACACAAACTTGAACGATACTCCTCCATTAATCCAGATGTACGCAAAATTCCAAGATGCCCTTGTCAACGGGACTAAGCCTAAAGATTACAATTTGGAAGCAAAAACGTTTTCCTATTTTTACAGGGAGTATTCCGCATTCAAAAACTTAACTGCTGCTGGAATCAAAACGTTCACATCAGACTACGTTCTGTACTGGTACGATTACCAAGCAGGATATGACGTTCTTCTTGCGCAGTTAGGCTGGAACAGCAGTTACATAAAAGACATTGACTTTATTCGAGGCGCAGCTCGGGTACAGAACAAAGAGTGGGGTGCAATCATAACTTGGAAGTACAATGAGACACCGTATTTAGACAGCGGAGCAGTACTATACAATCAAATGCTTACAGCCTACCAGGCAGGAGCTAAATACGTTATAATCTTCAACTACCCCCAAATCGAAGGCAACCCCTACGGCGCAATGACTGATGAGCACTTTGCAGCTCTTGAAAAGTTTTCAAACGACGCCATGGCAACATCAAAAATCCGCACCACTTCAGACGAAAGCAAAGCCGACGCGGTACTGGTTTTGCCACAAAACTATGCATGGGGCATGAGGCGACCTAACGACAGAATCTGGGGTTACTGGGGACCAGACGAAAAATCCACGCAAATATGGAACATCACCACCAAGCTCTTGCTGCAGTACCGTTTAGGCTTAGACATTGTCTACGATGACCCTGCATTTCCTGTTACGGGCAAGTACAGTCACATTTACTATTGGAACAGCACATTATAGTGAGGCAAGTAGAAGCATGTGTTTTTTTCTTTTAATTCCTTACTTACTTAAGAGACCTTTTCTTGAGCAGGTAACCAGTTGCCAAAACTATTACTGCAACGCTTGCCACTCCAGCGATTAAAAGTTGAGTTTGCCAAGTTGCCGATGGTAATTGTGATGAGGTAACTGTCGATGTAGGCAACACTTCGGCGATTGACCAGATTCTCATATCTGGGTCACACATGTCGGTAACATACATACACCCGACGGTGATGATTTCTACAGTGCCGTCCTTGTCAATGTCGCCTGAGGCAACGTTCCATGCACAGACTCCTTCCCCGACCGTCCAGTCTGCACTCTGCTTCAGGGCTAACGTCCTGCCGTTCCAACTCCAAACTTTAAGTTGGGCTGTTTCTTTAGTGGTGGCGTTTTCTGTAAAGCTGTTTAGTCCAGCTGTTACGCCGCTGGTTACAATTTCGGTATTGCCGTCTGCGTCTACGTCATTTAATGTTATGGATTTTACTTCGGTGATGTCTTCGCTTGTCCACTCGTAGCTATTCTCGAGGGTTATGATTTGCCCCGTTAGGTTCCAGATTCTGATTTGTCCTCCGACTTTTTCGCCGTCGTAGGTGAATCCGCCTGTAACTATTTCAAGCGTACCATCGTTGTCCACGTCGCCTGTTTTCACATTATTGACGACGGTGTTTCCTTGAACGCCGCCTGCACTTGTTAACGCATACGTGTTGGGTATTGTTTGCCATTCTTCGTTTGCCAGAAGAAACAACTCTGTTCCATTCCAGCGCCAGATTCGGAGCTGCCCAGTGCTATTTGCTAAGTCGTGGTTGAAACCTGCAGTGGCAACTTCGATTTTGCCGTCGTTGTTGATGTCGGCTGCGGTTAGGCTGTTGGCGCTTGCTGCTTCGCCGTTACGCCACTCAACGCTTTTGAGCAGCATGAGTTCGGTGCCGTTCCAGTGCCAGACGCGGAGCTCAGCATTGGTTTGGTTGGTATCTGAATTGAAGGTTCTTCCGGTTGTGAGTATTTCAGGGGTTCCGTCTTTGTCTGTGTCGTTGATGACTGCTGCGGTTACGCGGCTGGCGCCTATTGTGTTGTTCCATTCTTTACTTGTTTTCAAGGTGAGGTCAATGCCATCCCAACGCCAGATTCTAAGCTGCGCATAAGTGCCTGACGAGTTAGTCATCATTCCTCCCGTGAGAAGGTTAGTTGTGCCATCGAGGTTTGGGTCGCCAGCGGCAACGCAGACGATGTACGCAGCGCCAGAGTCTTCTGGCCACGTGTAGCTTGCCTCGAGGGTGAGGTTTTCGCCATTCCAGTTCCATATCTTAAGGGGGGCTGAATTGTGTGCTCGGGTGCCATTGTCGAGATCATATGTATATCCGCCTGTGATAATTTCTGTAACCCCGTCTGCATCGAGGTCTGAGAGAAAGATGTTCTGAGTGGCGAAAATGCATGTTCCGCCAACCATGTACGTGTCCCAATGCTGCTCTTTCTCCACTATAAGTGAGCCTATGGTTGGCTGCGCTATTGTTATAACGTTAATTGTGGGGATTAGGAGAAGTAATATGGTAAAAAACATAAGGGTTGGTTCGTGTTTCATCATGACCTTCTTCCTGAGCGACGCTAATGGATTCGCAAGGTTTGAATAAAAGGCTTTGGTAAATCACCCGATAAGCTTGATTGGAACGACCTGTTGTGCTCTCTTTTGACGTTACTCTATAACTTAAAGACAAAAATATTGGTTGGACACACCTAGTCTCGCTTGAAAGTCTTCGCCACGTTCCCTATTTTTTCACCAAGAACTTGAATGTCGTCAATATTGCCTAAGCCCTTCTCGTTTGCTCTTCGAATATGCGAGATATTGTAAGGGTTTATGCCCATCACACGGCAACCCGTAGCATCTGTCGCAACAACATCTTTCCCAGCAATTACCAAATCCATTTTCACAGGAGTTCCCTCAACTGGACCATTGCCCTCCATGCCCACGAAACCGTCGATAACCGTTAAGACTGGCTTGATGACTGTGTTTATGTCAACGATGACTTTACTAATGCCTTTCGCGTGGTACTTGGCTTTGAATTTGTCAGGAAGCAACCCAAACATGTTTTTCATGCCTAAAGTCACACCCGTGTTCACGTGCGTCTTGAGCTTTGCGGCACTAATTATCGCTGATTCAGTAACAATCTTGGGAACAGTTACGCTGTTTAACGTTTCACAATTTGGCACATCAAGCTTAACCTTGTCCTTCAAATGCCGAAGGTTAATGCACTCAACACCTTTTTGTTGGCACATGGCTTTCATGCCTGTTTTTTCGAATGCCTTGTCAGCGTTAGTCATGGTAGCGTCTGACTCCACAACGTAAACGGAGACTGGCAGCCCATTCAACTTCTCGATTATTGCTTCTACAACTATGGGGTCAGTGGTTGCGCCCGTATCCCACGTTTTGTCCGTGATGAAATTCACTTTAATTAGTACCTTGTTGTAGCCAGCAAGCGCGCTCTTGTAGTCAATTAAGTCAAGCGCTTTAAAGACGGGCTCATGACCACGTTCGCCTTTCACGATAGCTACCTGAGAAGGTTTCTTTTCCATCAAAAATGACACTTCCACAATAGTATATGCGAATTATACATTTGTTTTTTCATCAAGCACTCGTGCCTGCGACTATCCGCGTGCAAGTAGTCCTTTGCCCAGACAACACAGCACTAATCCTTTCAGGATACTTTCCATTAACAACATAACAGTCCAACCTGTTTTTCGAGAGAAATTTCGGCAAGAATTTGTCCACGCTGGTCCGCCCAACACGATTCAACAGTTCCTCGACTGATACCTCATTTATCAGTTTGGCGTCTGCGTGTGTCTTAGGGTCTTTTGTGAAAACGCCGTCCACGTCTGTAACCAAAATCACCCGTTTAGCATGCAACTTACATGCAACGTACGCAGCTATGGAGTCCGAAGTGACATCCCACGAAGCCTCAAGCGCGTCATCCTGAAACATCAGCTTTGACGGCGGGAAAATCAGGACTTTCTTAGCGTTGGAAATGCGCCGTGCATCCTTAAGTGCATCAATCGTGCAGGATTCAGGAATAAGCTGGGACAGCACCAAGCCGTACTGGTCCATCGCCAGAATCGCCAGTCTATGCGAGACAACAGGGGGCAAGGTAAACTTCTTGTCAAATGCGCGGACAGCATCAGCGAATTTTCCTCCCCCAGGCACCACAACAATAGCGTACTTCTTCGCGATTCGGCACAGTTCAACGCCTAAGGCTTTCAAGGCGTCTGTGGTTTCGGCTAGGCTCCCGCCCACCTTTATTACAGCGTCCATTTTAGGTTCCTGCCTTCAAGTTTGGTTGCAGCCATCAACGCGACGCCCACGGCTGGAGAAACCATAGCTGCGCTCATAGGCATCAACTCACCGAGGTCCATAATTTTGTTGACGCCCGCTTTTTCAGCTGCTTTTCTCGCGAGAAAGTCTTTTCCTAGACCCGTGACAACCGTAGGAAACATTGTTTTTGCGTTTGGCTTCAATCGGGAATACACTTGGCTCAACCCCTCAGCGATCTGTTCAACCTGCCTCTCATAAACGTAAGTAGCGATTTGAACGATTTCTTGCTCACTCAACATTTCCGTGTCAGCGCAAACAACGCGAGCAAGCCGCGCCAACGCGTCACTTCTCGTTTTTCCTTTCCAATCAGCCGTCTCAGCAGTGTAATCCGCCGCGTTTATGTTGCCCAAAATTAAGTGCACATCGCCAGACTGAGCAAAAAGTTCAGATGAAACCCGCGCCACGCCACCTCTCAGCGGAATTGAACACACTGTGGCAGCCACGTTCGTCCGCAGGCTTCCCGTGTAAACGAGTTCGCCGTTCAAGAGCTTTTCCAAATCTGTTTTACCAGCCGCCGCCACCTTGCCTTCAGTCACGGGAATTATGCTGGTACTTGTGCTTCCAACATCAACTATTACGCAGTTGTGGATGCGCTGGGATATCATCCAGCCTGTTGCCGCCCAGTTTGCCGCTGCCACCTGCAATGGTTCCGTTTTAGCCGCTTCAATAGACTTCAACGCGGCATCCACATCCAAAACGTAGACCTTTGTACCAGCAAAAACCCGTGCAACACAGTCTAATATGTGGTTAACGCCGTCGCGTTTCGTGAGGTAAGCATCAGATAACTCCGCAGTCATAGTCACGCCTACGCAATCAAGCCTCATTGAACCCGCAAGCTCATCTTTAAGCTTGGAAAGCATGGCGCAGAGTTGTTCCGTGTCCCGTTTCCAGAACGGGAAATACTCCAGCGTTGTTCTGAATTCCCTTACCGCGCCGTACTTGGTGCTTATAAATGCAACTTTGGTGTTGGCTCCTCCGATGTCCCAGCCCATAACGTTTACCAATCTATGTGTCTCCTGAGATTATGAGCTGAAGATGTTTTTTAGCTTCACCAAATCTGAGCATTGCCTCCTGCACTGTTGCACCGTGGGACTCGACAAGCGCACAGGCTGCACCTCCATTGGCAACAGGGAAAGGCGGAGAAACAACCTCACACATCTTGTAACTCTCCTGAAGAGCAGCAACAGCTGGATTAGGAACCGCTATTTTCGAAAAACACGCATAGCCCGATGTCCGCACGTTCTCAGGTAGTTTACCCTTGAGCACAGCGTTCAGCAGGGCTTCAGCAGGATTAAAACATGCAACTTTCCACAACCCAACATAAGAAGTGGTTAATCGCGGATTGACATCCACCACAAAAGCTGCATCTTCCGTTAGGACAAGGTCAACTCCAACGTATCCTCTGAGACCCTCAAAAGACTCAACAACCTTCTTAGCCACAGCAAAAACCTCGTCTCTTAAGGGGGTATCTAATGGAACCAGTCCACCCACATAACTTGAATCCGATTCTGGAGTTCCCAACGTAACATCTTGCTTGTTCAAGCTGACAGGCAACGCTTCACTGCCTGTGGAAATTAGGCTGACGCTGGCGGCGACGCCATCAATCAATTCCTGAACCATAAAACATTCGTTTGCCGAGTCTCTCCTAATTTTGCCAATTGCAGCAGCTACATGATTTTGGTTTCTGACAAGACTTAATCCTCCACAACCAGCGCCACTCATAGGCTTAAAGACCACTGGAAATCCCATTTTATCATTGATGGCTTTGGTGATTTCCTCAGCATTGTCAAGGGTGTTGAACAATAATGTTTCAGGGGCATGCAGTCCAATTTGCTTCATGTGTTCGCAGAGGCTTGCCTTATTGGCGGCTTTCTCTATGCCTCTAGCTCTGCAGTTCAGCGAGCGCAAACTCGTACTCTCCACACCATCCACAATTGACTGCAGGTTAGGTTCGGGCGCAATCACGTAAGCGGCATCAGCAAATTTACAACACTTTTCCATAATAGCCTTAGCTTCCTCAGTAGAAGAAACCAGCATCAAACGGTCAGCTCCAACTGGAGGGTTGAAAGCTGCCAGTCGCGAATCAAGCAGAGCAGTTACGCCATGCCCTGCGGCTTGGAAATGAGAAATTACCCCTCGAAGCATGGCAAAGCCTTCGCTCAATAGGTTAGGTGGAATTGGCTCGCTTGCAAAACCGCCGCCTGAAACGTGCTCGTAAACCAGAATCTGCAAAGGCTCACCGGTCATGAAATCGATGGAAGGAATGCGGCATTAAAGCTTTTGCTTGAAAATTCAGCTCTTGCTCACTTCGCTTAGGCACTGCAGGAACGCTTCTATGTGTTGCTTCGTGGAATGCGGCATCAACACAATCCTCACACAATCCAGCCGCGGAACATAAGAAACAAACCAGCCACGCTTGCGCAACTTGTCTGTGAGCCGCTTCGCGTTCGCACAACGGAAAGCCACTATGTTCATTGTTGGTCGAAGTAAAACTTCGAAATCCAACGCTTCGAGCCCCGACGATAATCGCTCGGTCAACTCCATGCAGTGTTTAACCGTTTTCAGGAAGCCTTCGCGCCCAAGGGATGCAAAAACTGCCCATGCAGCCGCCGCCGAAGCTCCCGGTCGAGTGCCCACAAAAGTGTACTGGCATTCCTCAGTCAAGTACGGCGTCTCAGTCTTGATGCACTCCAGATACGTGCTGTCTCTGAACAGGATTCCTCCCGCAGGTATCGTGGACAATCCCATCTTGTGCGGGTCAACAGTAACCGACTGCACACCTTCCAGTTGGAAATCAAATTCTGGCGCGGGGTAGCCGAGTTCTTTCAGGAAAGGGATCACGAGACCGCCAAAAGCCGCGTCCACATGCAAGTAAACTCCATGATCCAGTGCAATTTTAGAGAGCTTATCGATCGGGTCTATTGCCCCAAGTTCAGCCGACCCAGCAGTAGCTACGATGGCAACAGTGTTCTTGCTGATTTGCTGCTCCACGGATGACGATTCTACCCTGAAAGAGTTGTCTAAACGCGCGTAGACTGGTTTCAGCTTAAGCAAACTGCATATCTTGCTGAAAGAGAAATGTGCAGACTCGGGAAGAATAACCTCAGGCTCTTTGGCGCCAGCGTTGTTTCTCGCTGCCAGCATCGCCAACAGGTTAGCTTCTGTCCCGCCAGAAACAATGAACCCAACGCTTTTTTTGCCATGCAGTAGCTCCGCCAACGTCGAGACGACTTCTTTTTCCAGTTGCACGCTTCCGGGGAACAGTTTAGGGTCGCCGAGGTTTGAATTTGAGAATAATTCATGTGCCATTCTAGCTGCAGAGTGCGGAGTGGTGCACATTGAACAGAGAATTTTTCCATTTTCGTAGTTGAGGTCTTTTGCTCGAGCCTGTTTCAGTCCCGCCAAAACTTTTTCTCTGCTCAGTCCTTTGGCTCGCATGAAAGCGCCTCATACCTTGCGTTCACGCTGCTTTTCAGCGTTTCTGACGATTTGCGCTAGTTCGCGAACATTTCGTCGGGTAATGCGTCCATGAACCCTGTCTCCGTTAGTGCATGCAGCGCCTCGTAGCCCAATCACGTCAACGCCTAGAGTGCAAAGTGCGGGCAAATTCTCTTTTTTTAACGAGCCAGCCAACGCTACCTTTAAACCGTAGCCATGCGTCTCGTCGACAAAGGCTCTAAGCTGGTCAACAGAGAGAAAGTTGAAAAGGTTTTTGCCATCTTTAACTGCAGTGTCCACCATTGCGAAGTCGCATTCCGCTTCGCTGGCTATCTTGGGAATCAGCAATGGGTCGACGGAGCCCACTCTATCCGCGTCAGCATACCCGGTTGCAGCAACTTTGATTGAGGAATCACAATCCTTGATTGCTTTGACGACGTTCTGCATTATGTACACGGCTTCTTCTTTGGTTTTTAATCCGTATAGTCCAGTTTTGATGTAGTTGACGCCTGTTGATGCAGCGCCTAATGCGGCTAAAGATATGGTGCCTGGAAGGTTCGGTACATCACCCAGCGTGCAGCTTAACTCGATGTTTCTAGGCGTGACTTCTCGGATTCGCTTGATTATCCATGGGAAACTGGCTCCTAAGGGGCCTTCTTTCGGGTTTTTGACGTCTATTATGTCGGCGCCGCCCATAATTGCCTCTAAAGCTTCTTGTTCGTCTATTGGGCTTATCAGCAGCTTCAGCGGCATCAGCTCCGTGTTACCTGATGCGGATTTTCTTAACCTTAAAGCTTTTGCTGCAAAAGTCTGTTTGTGTTTTGTCTTGTCTGGTGGTTGTTGGGTGCGGCGTCTTTGTGCGTGTTTATGTCTGGGTAGGGTAGTTGTTGTTTATACAATTTGTTCATACGTTTTGTTTATACAGGCTGGTTTGGGTTTGCAGAAACAAATTGGTAACTTCTGGTCCCTATTGGTTATTTTTTGTTATTGGTTTGCGGGATAGCTATTTGCGGCTCTGCTGCTTGGAGCAAACTATAGCCCCCTACAAATAACTGCTCTGAGGTAGTCAAATCTTCATTTTTTGACATTTTTCTTGATTCACCATGGAAAAGGCTAAATTTACTTCGAAATATAAGGGTTCTAAACCCTTTTGAGATTCTGGGCTTAATTTGAGGTTATTTTTTCCATGGGGTTCGGTCTTTTTCGTTCAACAGTTCAACAGGTCACATAATTCGCACATAGAGTCAAAATAAGCCTAAATCTAAGAGCAATTTTAAAAAGCAGGAAATTATCAACTTTTTTCTGAGGTTTTAATAAGAAAATTGGACGGTTTTCAGTTTGGTTTTCACAGAGGTTTTTTCAGAGATTTTCTAAGGGTTTTGTTTGGGCTACTTTTCCAGAACGCCTTTTTGGAAAGGCACTCTGAAAAGTGGAAATTTGAAAGGCACGGGGGGATAATTAACATAAAAGATGTTTCTTGCGAACATCTTCATCGCATAAATCACCAAATTCTCTCTTATCAAGTGCGGATAGCAATGACTTTAAAGACATGACTACTACGTAACTTGAGACTGGGAGTTCAGTAACAAAATATTTGGGAAAAATGCTGTGCCTCATGGCTACAATAAAACCTCTGGCTTTTACTAAGCGGGAAAGAGCAACCATACCTCTCATGTCAAATAAGAATTGGCTATCGTTTGTTCCTTCCGTATTAATATATTCAATGAAAATTCTATCTTCTGGGGTATTTCCAGTTTGAATTATGATGTCAGGTATATGTGCAACATAAGAACGAGAACCACGGAGTCTGTACTTAGTTGCTATCTCTGCTTCTTTCTTTATCTCGCTATCAAATGGTATGATTGGTAAACCGAAATTAGTCTTAATGATTCTTTTCAACAAACGAACAACTTCATTGTGATTGAAAGATTCCCAGTCATAGGAATGGCAACTTCTGACTTCTTTCAATATGCACTCTCCTTACTTTGCGGTTTTTCTAAGTTTCGGATATTTTCTTTCCACATTTCTCACAAAAGACTGCGTCCTTCTTGTTCTCTGTTCCGCAGAATCGGCAAAACTTCTTTTCCATAGAAACTGGTGGCGGTGGTGGTTGGGAAGCGACTGCTTTCTGAGACCGATTTATTCCATAAATGCCACATATTGATAGTAGTACACCTATCATGATGAGAAAAGCACCCAAAAGATTGAGCATTGCATAAGGCTCAGCATTAATGCCAACTGTGGGGTTATGAGCCATGATTCCTTCCAAAGTCCATCTGGGAAGAAGAATAGCTGCAATGCCAAAACCAATGCAAATGCCACCAAACAAAGCAAAGGTCCACCCACCATAAGCTGATGACTTAGGAGTTCCCCAGAACTTATCAAGAGAAGTTGACATAATTTTAATCTTCGTGAAAACATCTACACATAGAGAGAATTTAAGATTTTGCATCTCTCAGCTTTTGACTTTCGAGCAATAAGTTTTAAGAGAATAGAGACTCAGTATAGAAAAGAGGAAAATCCTTTGTTCAGAGGAATAACCCGTGAGTAATGAGGAGAAGCAATGCTTCACGCCCACTTTTGAGAATGGCGGTTATTGGGAGTATTACAAGGACTTGGAGAGGCAATTTGAAAACTTTTTGGACTACGTTCCATACCTCTCAGGAAATGAAAAAACCTATTCTTTCAGATTGGCCAACTTGATTCTGGCGATTGGCGCACATATTGATTCTGCTTTTAAAGAAATAGCACGATACCCAGACTTCTTGATAAAATACCCTCTGGTACTCACAAAAGGGAACGGAAAGCCGAAGAACCCCACAATAAGAGATTACTATGACCTTGCGACGGAATACAATCTCTCTCAAAGAAGAGTTATGTTTAAACGCTTGCCAGAACGAGAGGCAGTAACGCCTTTTCAACAATACGTCAAAGTTGGAGATAGAATAGAAACTCCCGTTTGGTGGAAAGTTTACAATAGTGTTAAACACGGATTTAGTGAGAACTTTGGAAAAGCAACTCTCCAAAATACAAGAAATGCTTTAGCTGGCGCTTTTCTGATAAATATAATTCATGCGCCTGCATACATTAGATTGGTGGAATATCGAGTCGTAACACCTCAACCCAGAGGAACTGGAATAGCTGTGTTTTACTTTAAACCAGGTTGGAAGGAGAACGTTGAGAAAGGAAACAGATGGGGAGTCATAGAAACACCACTTTTCAGTTACGATTATCGATAGCAACAATGAAAAAAAGCCTAAAACGAAATCGAAAAATGTTTTGCGTAGTCTCGATAAGCGTTCTCCATTTCGCTTGTTAGGGTAGCTATCAGAGCTTATTAGCTCTCTTTGAAGAACATAGTGCTCTCCGAGAAGAACAGCAATCCAACACGGAGAATATGCTGAATTTCTTAACCTAAAGCTTTGCCGCAAACCGAAACCCAAGTTTAAAAGGAACTTTTCTTTACTGTTCTCTCTACACAGCAGTGAGGCGACAAGGTTGAAAATAATCCCAGTCATCGACATCCTAAACGGCGTCGCGGTTCATGCTGTAAGAGGCAGAAGGAAAGAGTATCAACCGCTGAAAAGCATCTTCTGCGATTCCGCAGACCCAGTTGCTGTTGCCTCAGCGTTTAAAACATGCGGTTTTGAAGAGCTGTACATTGCCGATTTGGATGCTATTATGGGTAAAGGCGAGAACTTTTCTATTCTTGAAAGAATCGCGGAGGCGACTGGTTTGCGGCTCATGGTTGACGCAGGCATCTGTGACCTTAACCAAGCACGGCAACTGCTACAACGCAAAGTATCAAAGATAATTATTGGAACCGAAACCTTGCCAAACCTCGACTTTGTCAAAGAGGCAATTGAAAGTTTCGGAAGCGACAAGGTCATCGTTAGCCTCGACTTAAAGGAGGGAAAGGTGCTGAGCGCATCCGAATCTCTGCAGTCAATGAGTCCTTTGGAATTCGCATGTAAACTTGAAGGTGTTGGGGTTGGCGAGTTGATTGTGCTGGATTTGGCAAGGGTCGGCAGCGGCGAAGGCGTCGACTTTGCCCTGCTAAAGGAAATTCTACGCAGCCTCAAAATCAAGGTACTTGTGGGCGGGGGCGTTCGAGACGCAGCTGATTTGGTGAAGCTTAAAGAGCTGGGCGTTCAAGGCGCGCTAATTGCAACGGCGTTGCACTCCGGGAAAATTACGGTGAATGAGTTTAGGAAAATGGCTTAGTGGAAAATTCTGACTATTTATAATGGGAGGGGGTGGCTCCTCAGAGCTGAGGGGACAGCCGCATCTATGAGCCTATTTTCTTTCGCCACCTAACCGCCAAGGCAACCACGAAGATTACGACGCCTGAAATCACAACAAGCGGACCAGGCAAAATGTTAAGCGAGTTAGACAGCGCGATGCCTGAGATGGCTGAAACCGCTCCGAATATGGCGCTTAAAACGACGTACCTTGACAAATTAGCGCTTACAATCCGCGCTGCCGCTGCAGGAGTCACCACCAAAAAGCCAACCAGCAAAGTGCCAGTTACCTGTATGCCTATCGCTACCGTCACGGATACGAGAAGCAGGTACAGGAGGTTTGTTCGGGCTACGTTGATGCCTTTGGAAATTGCAAGTTCCTCAGAGATTAAGCCTAACACAATTTTCCTGTAGATGAACCTGGTCAAGAAAACCACAAATAGGGAAACGGTCACGGCTATTGCGGCATAGGTTAAGTCAACCTTTGTTATGTCGCCAAAAAGAGCTGCCTCAAGGGCATCGAGCCTGTCACCGTAAAGCAGTATGCCAATTGCAAGCGCCAGTGTGAACGCTGCGCCCACCAGGGTTTCAAAAGACAACTTGGTTACCCTGCCCAGATGCCAAATCAAAATAGCAGACACAAACAGGAAGATGAATCCTCCTATGAGCGGATTAAAGTTCAACAACACACCCAGCGCAAGTCCTGGCAACGCCACATGCGACATGGCGTCACCCACCAATGCCATCTTCTCCAGCACCATGATGGATCCGAGGTAGCCGGCAGAGAACCCAACAGCCGCACCCACAATTAGACTGAATATTAGTGTGTCTAACATTTTTTCACCATTCAAAATTTAGGGATTCAAACACACGGTTTCCCCGTATATCTTCTGCTGCAACGCGGGGTCAGCTATTTTCTGTGATTCTCCAAAATAGGTGGCACACTTGTTTAAGCCTAGCAGCTGGTTTGTGTACTCTTTAACCAAGTGAATGTCATGCGTTATTAGAAGCATTGTTATGTTCTTTTCTTTCTTAAGAGCATCCAGCATTACGAAGATGGATTCTTCACTTCCCACATCCACGCCATTTGTGGGCTCATCAAACAGCAGCACGTTCGGGTTGTCAATTATTGCCCAAGCGATTAGCACGCGTCGCAGTTGTCCTCCTGACAAAACGCCCAAGCTCTTGTTTAGCAGGCTCTTATCGTCAAGTCTCACTGCGGATAAAGCGCTTTCAACGTCTGCGTGATCGCTGTATGACAGGAACTCCTTAACTGAGATGGGGATGTCTTTCACTGAGATGTCTTGGGGCACGTAGCCTATTTTGACTTTTTTTTCCCACTCAATCTGCCCAGTGTACGGCACAAGGTTTAGGAGAGTCTTGAAAAGCACGGTTTTGCCGGCGCCGTTGGGTCCGACGATTGCCAGTGTGGTTCCCTTTTTGATTTTGAAGTTAACATGCTCTAGGATAATTTGGTTTTGAAGCTCAACTTTCAGGTTCGAAACCTTCAGGATGTAATCGTTTGAGTCTTCCATAATCACGTAGCCTACTAGCAAATTATTTGGATTTTACTAATATACGCTTTGCGGGCAGAATCCCATTTAGTCCGGTTTCATTATGCAAACTAGTCCGCCCAACTGCGCAAGACGCTTACCCGCAAGTGAATCAGCTTTAACAATCCTCGTTTTGACTTTTCTGTTAGTAGCGATCTGCATCAGCCTTTGCAATTTGTTCTTTTGGCGAGTGCTCGAAAGGTACATGTCGGTCAGCAGCAAGTATTCAGGTTTAGGCTTGCCAATTATCCATGCGCCAAGAATTTGGTCTTCAATATCATCCAGTGAATACAAAACAAGCACATCCTGACTTGGAGCGTTAAGACGCTTTTCCAACAGGTCTATGAGGTCCTCGGTTTCTTCCTCGGTGGTTTCATTGATTATTCTGCTGAATGCGAGAGTTTTTGTGAGGGCAGTTACTTCAGAAATGGTGGATGCTGATCCTGTCATCTCAGAGAATACTGCTTTGCTTGGACCTTGGACGAGCCAAGCGTGGTGGGCGCGGATGTGCTTGATGAATTCCTGTGCACAGTTGGTTCTTGGCGGGGAAGCTATGATTAGGCTTCGGACGCCTTCCTTAATGCTCGGTCGCAACACGTTGACGATAGACTCGTGAAAGTTGTAGAGTGCCTTCGGGTCACTTCTAACTCCGTTCAGTGGCACATTTTTCTCTGGTTTGACGGCATGGCTGAAAACTTTCCAAAGAACTGCGTGGTCGTTTTCTATTCCTATAAGTACGGCGACTGGGTAGCCACGTCGGTATCCTTTTTTTGATGCCAATAATTTCGCCTTGCTCTTGTTTAGTTAGGGAGCGATTTTTCTTCGTGACATAACAAGAATGGCGGTTGCAGCCAAAACTGCCACAATAGCAATGGCAATTAGAATAAAGAAGAATGCTGGGTCAAGCCCAAATAGCAAGGGCGTCCACATGTTCGTTCTTTCCACCTTTGTGGTCATTGTATAGCCTGAGAATATGGTGGTCGCTTCAACTAGGAAGCCTGTGGCTTTATCCCAGAAATAAGTGGTTTCCGTTGTGGTTCCGGAGACTACGGTTCGGTCTACGCCTGCTACTGTTTTTTCTCCAGTGTCTCTGATTGTGATGTTCCCTTGGTTCATATCAAAGAATGTGTCGCGGTAATTCAGGTTTGCGGGAATGATGAAGTCATCACCGAGCACACCTGTTTCCAGGTTCAGAGTGATTTTTTCAGGAAGCAGTGTTTCGTTTGAGAAAATAGTTGTGATGTTGAGGGTGATGGCTGTTCCCTGAACATCTGTTACGTCCATTCTGGCCCAGGTTATGTTATGGTCTTGTGGAACAGTACCTGCAACTGTTACTTGGTATTCTATCCAGTCTCCTTTTTTCACGCCTATTGAGATTGCTGCGTAGGCGACAGCGGGAATTACGGTTATGAATATGGTGAGTAAGACCATGGGTAATCTAACTTGGTTGCGCATGAGTGAGACATCTGTTTTCAGGTCTTAAAAGCTTTTAAGGGAATGTACATGTAAAATCTGCTTTGCTAAATTTTTATGGTGCAAGTGGGGAAAAAACAACGTTCAAGGCTTCGGGGGCTTAGTTGCTCTTCTTTAAACTATGAGGGTATTCTAATTCCCTTAGCCGTGATTGTTGTACAGCAATTTATTATTTTTAATGTTGCATGACTTAATGATGCTGCGCAGGTTTATCCATAGGTTTACGATTGTCCTGAGGACTTGGAAGATTTTTACAGTAGATTTCTTTTATGATTTCTTCAATTAATGACGATTCAATTTCTTCCTTTGACTGCCGAATTTGGGTTTCGGGCATATTGCCCTTTCGCATTTCTTCAACATGAAACTTGACGCGAGTATTGATGGCCCTTGTCATTGCCTTCAGGTCTGAGACAACAAGAATCTGAGCTTTGCACTGTTGGTAATTTACTTTATCCAACGATGATTGCTCCTAAATTTATTATGTTGTTCAGGGTCACCACGACACAATCGAATATTTCCCCTGTTCTCTCTGCTCCCAATTTCTGATGGATGAAAATGGCTTATATTTTTTGTTGTAGGCTAGATACAGTTACAATTGCCCAAAAGCGTGAGAAAAGCCCTTAACAGGCGAAAAGCAGCTGAAATTAAGTTATTTAAGCCCCATTCTACAAGGACCTGAAACAAGCTATTCCTTAAGTTTCGTATTTTGGGAAAAAAAATTAAATAGCTTGAACCCATCGAATAGTTCGTTAGCGTTTGACTTGAAGAGAAGTGGAAACAAGTGCTTGTTACAAATAAGGATTTAATGGTTCCCGCAAGAAAAAGAGGCTACGCCGTTGGCGCCTTTAACATTCAAAACCTTGAAAGCATGTCAGCGATAGCTGAGGCGGCAACAGAAGAAAAGTCGCCCGTGATTCTCGCCATCACTCCAAGCGTCATAAAATACGCAGGTTTACCCTACATATCTAATCTGGTAAAGACCGCAGCACAACTTGCACCAGTACCCATAAGCATGCACCTTGACCACGGAGAAGACTTTGACACAGTGGCAAAATGCGTTGAAGCTGGCTTCACAAGCGTAATGATTGATGGATCCTTCCTGAATTTTGAGGAGAACATTGCCTTAACAAAACGAGTAGTCAGCATCGCGCATCCCAAAGGGGTTTCAGTTGAAGCGGAACTGGGAAAACTGGCAGGAGTCGAAGAACGGAGCATCGAAGAAAAAGACGCAATCCTAACCGACCCCAACACTGCAGCCGAGTTCGTTGCGAAAACGGGAGTCGATACTCTGGCAGTCGCAATTGGAACTTCCCACGGCGCTTACAAGTTCAAGAGCGAAGCAAAAATAGACCTTGAAAGACTCAGAACTATCAGCGAGAAAGTAAGCATACCGCTTGTCCTACACGGAGCCTCAAGCGTGCCCCAATGGCTCGTAGAGAAAGCCACAAAATACGGCGCCACTCTCAGCGGTGCAAAAGGCATGCCTGAAGACCAATACACGAAAGCCATAGCACTCGGCATAGCGAAAATCAACATTGACACCGATTTGCGTTTAGCATTCATTGCGACAGTGCGCGAAGTCATCGCGAACTCGCCGAAAGAGTTTGATCCAAGGAAAATTTTGGGTCCAGCAAAAGGCGCCATGAAACAAGTTGCTAAAAGCAAGATGCAGTTGTTCGGAAGCTCAGGAAAAGCATAAACCAGAAGAACATGCGAAACAAAGTTGGTATTGAGGGCGCAACGTGTCCCTTAAGCCAACGCCCCCTTTTGTTATTATTGTTTCTTTAATAGTTTCATGAGTTTTGGCATAAGCTCGTAGCCGCACTCTAAAGTGCCCAAGCTTCCTTTCTTGCAGTTTTTCTCCGAGAACTTGCGGAATTTGTCATCCGTGACTGAGCCGCCTGAAATGAGCAGAGGAACAGGAGTATCACTGTGAACTTTCAAAGCACAGGGCGTTGCGTGGTCCGCTGTTATGCAGAAGAGGACGCCTTTCGGCGTTATTTCTGGAAGCAAGTTACCAAAAAAGTACTCGTCGATAGCTGAGATAACATCCGTTTTGAGGCGGCAGTTGCCATCGTGCCCCGGCTCATCAGGACCTTTAAGGTGAATGTAAAAGCAATCATGCTGCGGCAGAGCTTCGAGCAGCTTTTTCACCCTGATTTCGCAGTCTTTCTTGAGGTCCCCGGAAGGTGGCGGAAGAAGAGACACTTGCATCCCCGCGAGTGTTGCTATGCCTCTTTCGGCGTCCATGTCTGCGAGTGCGGCAAAGTTTACGCCGTATCTTTCGTTGATGCTGAAAAACTTTGGCAAGGTGCTTCCTGCATCTCTTGTAAGCACCACGTTCCCTTTCAGTTTTCCTTCCGCAGCGCGCTTCTTGTTTAGCGGGTATGTATCCCATAACTTGTGGGTTTTTTCGATGAACTCGTTCACGAGATCTGCGGAAATTCGTGCTTCTTCTGTGTCGTCCATTGGCTCACACGTTTTGAGAACCATGTTAACGTTGGTTTCCGCCACGCCTAAGCCGTTGACTATGGTGTAGGCGGGGTCGCTGTTCGTTATTTTGCTAGACAAATGTTTGCCCTTGTGCTTTATGACTAAAACTGCCCGGTGACCCATCGTGTTTTCGAATTCGAAAGTGGCTGGGTGAGAGGTTAGTTTCACTTTCTCATTTGCGACCCTGCTTAGTTCTGTGGCTTCTTCAGTGCTGAGTGATCTTGCTACTCGTCTGTCGATGATGGCTTTTCCGTTGCCTAGTGTTGCGAAGTTGCATCTTAATGCTAAATCGCCGTCTTTAACGTCTAGGCCTGCGCCGACTGCCTCGATGATGCCTCGGCCTGTGCTGTACTTGAACGGGTCATAACCCAAAAGAGAAATAACCGCAACGTCGCTCTCGGGGGCAACGCCTTTTTTAACGGAGTACATTAGGCCCGTTTTTCCTTTTTTGGCGAGAGAATCCATATTCGGCGTTTTAGCTGCTTCTAGGGGGGTTTTGTTTGCTAGTTCTTTAATCGGCAGGTCGCCCATGCCATCGATAACTATGTAGAGTAGCTTCAAGGCTGGAGTTATCCTCCGTTCAGGCTAGACTGCCTAATCGTTTTTATGCTTTATTTCTTTTTTGCAACGGTTTTACTTTTTTACGGAGAGAATTTGCCTAATTTCAGCTTGCGTGTCCTGCGGTGTTCCAGTAGTGTTCACGAGGTAGACGTCTGTTTTTCCGAGGAGCCTGCGGAAGAAGTCTTTGCGGAGTTCGATTTTCCTGTTGTCTCGCACGAGTTGGTGTGGATTGCAGAAGTCACGTGCCAGAAGGTACTGCAACGCTTCGTCAGGGTTCATGGGCGTGACTATGCTCTTATCTTGTGGGTCTCTTTTCAGGAGGATAATCGTTTTCATGGTGGTCATTGGGATGACGCCTCCGCTTCCAACTATCCACCGTACGTTCACGACTGCCCTGCCTTTCTGGTCAAACGTCGCCTTATCCACGAGGCGTTCGTATTCGTTCCAAATCTTGCCAATGTCAGCTTCGATGTAGCAGTTCTTCTCTGACCCAAACGCTAGAGGCTCGCGGCTGGAAAGCCTGACAAAGTACCAGTCGTCAGAGATTAAGCGTGCGTTTCCGAGTCGCAGTAGCCCCCAAGAATGAGTGGTCTTTCCCGTGCCGCTTGGTGCGATAATGGATATGCCCTTTCCGCCGATGTCCATTGCGGCGCCATGAACTGAGTAGATTCTGTGCTCGTCTTCTAGGATGTCGCCTGCTACTGCCAAGGCTATGCTTTTTATCCAGCCGTAATAGTCCACGTTTACTAGAAAAGCTGTTTTTGTGTAAGGGTCATACTTGATGGATATTGGTTGATTTGGCTCTTCGAGCACGATGAGTCTTCCGTGGGAGCGTGTGTTTTCGCCCATGGTGAAAAAGTTGTCTTCCCACTCGTTCTTCACATGTTCAATTTCGGTTAACAGTTTTATGCAGCAACCGTAGATTTCGGCTTTGTTTGTATAAAGGAACCTGTCTTCGTAAATTTGGTAGAGCTTGTTTTTTTCTTCAGGACTTATGATTTGAACAGAATAAGTGTTACTCATCTGATGGGTCTCCAAGAAACATGCCACTTATCTTTCTGAGCTTTGATAAAAATAAGGTTTGCTGAACACACCTGTGCGCTTTCTGATGAGTCTGCGACCTACCCCCTCCTTATATATAGACTGAAACACAGGTAGAACTGCTGCTTGAATGCTTGGGCTTTGCGACTAACAGCTCGGAAAAAACTATACCCAACCAACCTGACTACACCTTCTGAACCCTGAATACCCTCATTTTGTTTTTCAGTCGTGAAAGTGTGTGTGAGAGATTAAAATTTAGTCCCAAACCCAAACCTATTTCTGCATAAAGCTATCTTGTAAGTATTTTAGGTTCTTTCCATTCCTCTCTTAGAATGCTGCAGATATAGCAATCTCTCAGTTCTCCTCTCATGAAGAGGCTCTTGCGAAGAGTTCCTTCCTTCTTGAACCCAGCTTTTTCTATAATCTTCTGCGAGGCGACATTCCTCAGGTCTGTTTGGACTTGAATGCGCGTTGCATCTTTAGAAAGAAACAAGTAGTCCACCATGATTTCCAAGGCTTCGGTGCCGTAGCCTTTTCCTCTTTCATCAGGGACCAAAGCATAACCGATTTCGAGAAGTTTAGTTCCAGTTCCCAAATGCAGGACGTGAAAATGAACTATAAAACCGATTTTGCTTCCGTCTTTTTTCTCTATGATGAAAGGTTGTAGGTCAGAGGGGTTAACGAGCATCTTCTCCAGCTCTGTTCTGGACATCTGATGCAAAGGATTGTATTTACCAAAAAACTCGGGCTTGTTAACCCAGTCTGCAAAAAGTGGCAAATCCTCTTTCTCCATAATTCTCAGATTCACATTCTTGCCTTCAAGCAACTTGATTCACCCTTCCTTGTAATTACTTTTGATTTGGCTATAACTTTTTTGTGAAACGTAGGCGTATACTCGATTTGAACTATACTATTACCCTATATTGAATATTGATTTCTTCATTATAGCCGTATACTCGATTCCGACTATACCCTATATTGATATGATTTGTAGTACCGTATACTCGATTCGGACTATACCCTATATTGAGTATTTTCTATTATAGGGGATATTATGAGCGTGTATGAATAGCGTATGGTCTGATTCGAGTATATGGGGTGCGATGCTCTTTTCTTGAATCTGACAGTGTGGTAGTTGGTTGGTTGGGAAAAAACTATACCCCCTTATATAAGGCAACGACGGGTTCTGTGAAGTTGTCGGTTGATTAACCTATTTCTTTTCTCTGTTACCTTTCGGTTGATAATTTTATAGCAGTTTTAATTCGTCTGGTTCTCTAAAGCGTCTCTTTAACAGAATGTCTCTTTCCGTCAACAAGCAATTCCTGTTATGTTTAATTGCATTTTCGTAATCTCCCCTTGTCCATGCGAGGTTGCATTGTCTGCCATCATGGTTAAAGGGGTCACCATAGTTGGGTATATTTAATTCAACACAAGCATCACCTTTTGGCTCAAAGGTTTCTTTGTTTAATTCGCCATCAAATGGTATTTGCATCCCGCATGAATGGTGAAAAACGCCCCGTTCAAACATAGCTTGAAAGGCAAACAAAGGTTTTTCCAATGAAGGTATAACGCTGACTGCAATGTCTTGCAGTTCTTTCAGGGCATCCGTGCCTTTGGCACATAGGATTCTTAGTTCATCTTTGTTTATGTAACCAATGATTGTGGGCGTTAGCTTACAATACTGTCGGGAGTCGTTGTTTTCATACTTTGAGAACTCGCCAATAGTTTCAATATCAATAATTGTACCGTCAAAATTTGAACTTACCTTCTCGTTATGAGTGATTATCATAAAAACTCGGTAACAGAGCAAGTAGTATATTGCATTTTGGGTTGAACGTCAACTTCACATTAGCTTTTGAGGAAAACTTGTTTTTTCTTTTGGCTTGCGTTCTGAATGAGAGTTTTCCACTTGTTTTGTCTTTCGATTGTTATTCCGCAAGCTTCGAATGGTGTTTTTCCGTCTAAGGCTTCGTGTGGTCTGATGTAGTTGTGGAAGATTTGGTAGCCTTGAAGTATTTTTGTTACTGCTACAGGCTTGCGGAAAAGCCCCTCAGCACTTCCTTGATGGATTGAATCAGCGGGTGCTTCACCTGCACTGGCTCTTGAAGCTTCTTAAGGCGCTCCACTCGGAAGTAAATGGGCGGGTGACTGTCTAAGCCTACCCATTCTTGAAGGCGGAAAGAAGGCGTGCGTTCGAACAGTAGTCTTTGGAAGCCAATTTTTTCAAGCGCCTTCGCCATGATTTTGGGTTGCCCCATCATTATGGCTGATATTAAGTCGGCGCGGGCTTCGAAGAATTTGGCGATGAAGAAAATGACGGTCATCACTGCCCAGAAGTAAACAAAGAACAGGAAAGACACGAATATTACTGGGAACAACGCGAACAGCACGTAGAACCTGAAGAGAAATTCCGCGCTCGTCAGTCCGTAAAGAATAAGGGGGTCTCGACCTTTAAGGTGCCCAAACTCATGCCCCAAGACACTTACGATTTCGGCTTCTTCAAGCTGAACAAGCAAACCCGTCGTAATCAAAACCACACCGCGACTTGGGCTTGGACCTGAAGCAGCAGCGTTCGGAACCATGGTGTTTGAAACCACGATTTTCGGCATCGGATACCCGAACTGGTCAGCGACCTTTTTCACAAGCTCGTACACGTTCACTTTCTTAGCTGAAAGGTTTTCCTCTTGGCATGCCACGTCGTATTTTGCGAAAACCTTTTGGGCGGCTTCGCAGTTAATTGCGCCGCGTTTTGTTAGTATTTCATCGTAGACTTCCTTTTTTATTGCTACCAGTTGCTCTGGCGGGGTTCCTTTGAAGTCTTCTAATGCGCCTATAGGCAGATGGTACACTAGGAAGTGTATTGATGGATTGTTTTCGGTGATGGTCCAGTCGCCTGTTCGCGCGATTATCTTGTTTGAGTAAAAAAAGAAGACAAACTGCACCGCTATAAGGGCGATGGGGGCGACCCAGATCCAGCTTGGAAAGAACGAGTAGAAAACAAAGAAAAAACCTGTGCCTAAGACTATGAATAAGACGAAGAGAAGAATTTGGGTTTCAAGAAACAACCGGTTAAAACTTTTTTCGTGCGCTTTAACTTTTTCAGGAACGATTTCTTCGCCTTCTCGCCAAGCGAAGTACCATGTTGCTTTACGGGCTTTTTCTTCGAACATTTCCGTGGCGATGACTACGTCCTGTCTTGCTTCTTCAATGGTTTTTTCTGTGACTTGCCTGTCAAAAGGCGTTATGGTCACGTTGACGGTGTTGGTGCCTTCAACTTCCACTTGAAGCAGCTGCTTTCCCTGTGCATCGAGAATCACGTATGAGACGCGAACGCTGCCTTCCGATGTTTCCTTGGACAAGTTCGAGAACCGCTGCTTCTGCGGAGTCAAGTACTGCCGGTACATGAAGTCAAGTAGCTTTTCAAAGTAGCTTGGTGGAACTTCGGTGTCTATCTTGTAAGAAACAGGTGTACCAACCATGTCGCGTCAAAACTCTGAGAAGTTCTTTAATTTAAGTGTCTCTTTCTTTTTTATAACTGTTACGTTACAAAATCAATGAGCGGATAGATTTTCCATTCTGGCTTCAGAGAGACAAGCTATAAATACATTTTCAAGGATAGTTTGGAACTGCAAAAGCTTGGTGAATGTTTTGAGAATAGGCTTTTTTGTATGGGAATATCCACCAGCACTCGTAGGCGGCTTAGGCACTTACGCGGAGTACATAACTCAGGAATTCGTGGACATTGGACACGACGTTTCCGTGTTCACGCTTAATCCAGGCAATTTGAAAACCAGAGAAATCCTAAGAGGCGTGGAAGTTCACCGACCCCTCATAGCAGATGCAAGCAACATTTTCCCCTTCTTTGTAGTTGACGACCTCAAAAAGTGGGGCACCAACATCAAACTCTTCAACGACATCTTCATCTACAACATCCTGAGTGCCACGAAATTCATCAACGGATTGTTGAAGAAGGAAAAGTACAATTTTGACGTCGTATGCGTGCACGACTGGTTAAGCAGCATTTCAGGCCTAGTAATCAAGAATGAATCAAAAATCCCCGTTGTTTTCCACACACATAGTACCGAGTGGGGGAGAAGCGGTGGCCAAGGCTCCGAAGTAGTGGGTCACTTTGAAAATGCTATGGCTCAGAATTCAGACAAGATAATTACGGTAAGCTACGCTATGCAGCAAGATCTAATTCAGCATGGTTGGCCACAGTCAAAAATCAGCGTGGTTTGGAACGGCGTCAACGCTGACCGTTATGACCCGCGCAAAGTCAAGCAAGAGGACATTGAAGGCATCCGAGCTAAATATGGCATTTCCAAGGACTGGAATATGATCTTGTTCGTGGGTAGGCTCGCTTGGGTGAAGGGTGTTCGGAACATTTTGCAGGCGATGCCGACGGTTTTGAAGGAATTCCCCAACACTAAACTCGTGATATTGGGCAAGGGTGAAGAACAGAGAGATATTGTGGAAACCGCGGATAGGCTGAACATTAAGAATAACGTTGTGTACCGTTTCGATTTTATTCCTGAAGACGAGCGAATCCTGTATTATGCAGCAGCTGACCTGTGCGTTTTTCCATCATTATACGAGCCGTTCGGCATAGTCAGCTTGGAAGCCATGGCGATGGAGAAGCCCGTGGTTGTGGGCGCTCGCGGCGTTGTAGGCTTCAGGGAACAGGTTATTAACTCGGGCACAGACCAGAACGGCGTTCACGTTAATGGTGAAGACTCAGCGGACATAGCTTGGGGAATAAAGGAGGTTCTGCGGAATCCTGAGAAAGCACGGAACTGGGGCGAAAACGGACGCAAAAGAGCGTTGGATTTTTTCACGTGGCGGAAAGTAGCGGATGAAACGCTGAAAATCTACGAGTCAGTTCTTCCCTGAAAGAACTCTGCTATTGAACCTGAAGAATCTCTCAAGCAGCAGCTATGCAGTAAAGAGAAGAAATAGCGAAGTATTGTCAAGACATAGCTTATATGGATAGCATCTTAGCCAGTTCCAGCAGGCTCAGGTCCACGGGCTTTTTGAGACGACAGACCTTCTCAAGCTCAATGCTGCCAATGGAATTATGGTGTAAAACGACGGCGCGGTTCCCCTGTTCCTCGCACAAGAGCCCAACGGCTTTTTCCGCGAACAGACTTGCAAGGAGCCTGCTTCGGGCTGTAGGGCTGCCACCTCTCTGCGCGTAACCGACTATTGACAAACGCACTTCTAAATTGGTGTGCTCCTGCAGGTCTTTCGCAAGTTTGGCGTTGTCTCCGACGCCTTCCGCGGCAACGATTATGCCTGCTCTTTTGCCTTTGCGAGCGTTTTCACGTATTATTTCGAGAATCTGGTCCAGTTGACAAACCTGCTCTGGGATGAGGATCACTTCGGCGCCGATGCTTATGCCGACATTTAAAGCTAGGAAACCACGTTCTCTACCCATGACTTCTACTATGAAGAGTCTTTCGTGTGAGATGGCGGTGTCTCGGATTTTGTCGATTTCGCCCACCGCGGTGTTCACGGCAGTGTCGAAGCCTATGGTTTCGTCTGTCCCGTAAATGTCATTGTCTATCGATGCTGGAATGCCCACCATAAGGGCGCTGCTTTTTCGGCTTAGGTCCAGCGCGCCTCTGAATGAGCCGTCTCCGCCAATGACGACTAATCCGTCCACGTTGTTTAGCGCGAGGTTTTGGGCGGCTTTTTTGAGGCAGTCTTCATTCTTGAATTCAGGGCACCTTATTGTGTGCAGCATGGTGCCGCCTAATTGGATGATGCCGCCTACGGAGCGCGGGGTCAACTTTTTGCACGTGTTTGTTAATAGTCCTTCCCAGCCGCGTTCAAAACCTACGACTTGGAGGTTTTTTGAGTGGGCGATTCTTGTGACGGCTCGGATGGCTGCGTTCATGCCTGGGGCATCTCCGCCTGTTGTGACTACACCGATGGTTTTCAATGTCAAACGCTCCTTCAGTAAGAGAACATTGTACAGTGGTTATGTGCTATGTGGAAATAAATGTAACGATTATTTCAGAAAGCCCAGTTCAGCAAAGTGTTTTTTAGTGAAAAACGCTTAAGCTTTTATGGAGCATTTTAGGTGGCGCATTTGGAGAACTCTTACATAGTAGTAATGGTTACGGTGGGCGGCAAACAGGAAGCAGAAAAAATAGCACAGCAGTTGCTTGAGGAGAAGCTGATTGCGTGCGCCAACATTCTGGGTCCCGTGTCTTCGCATTTTCACTGGGCTGGAAAAATCGACAAGGCCGAAGAGTACCTCATGCTGATGAAGTCGCGCGCAGACTTGTTTGAGGCGCTGTCCGAGAGGGTGAAGGCTTTGCACAGTTATGAGGTGCCTGAGGTTCTTGCTTTGCCCATTTTGAAAGGTTCAAAGGCGTATCTTGATTGGCTGGGCAGCATACTGAAGTAGCAATATAATGTACGTTTTTGTACAGAAAAGCCTTAAATAAAGCGTGGAGGTATGCTTTGGAACCATAAGGGGCAATGCAAAAATGGGGTATCGCCTTTGGCTCAGAAACGCCAACCACACTAACAACAACTAAACTAATCAACCCCCTAAACTTCAAAAAAATTCCTTTTGAAAATTCGCCCCTCGAAATCTTCTCAAAACTCTACAAGCAATATGCGACAGCTTACCTCCTCGAATCCATCGAAGGCCCCAAAAAACTGGCACAATACTCATTCATAGGTTTCGACCCGCACCTGACTGTCACCGTAAAAAATGGAAAAGCGGTAACCCGCAACGAAAAAAGTGGCGAAGAAACCAAAGAAAAAATCAAAGACCCGCTTCACGCGATTAAACGGCTCATCCAAGGCAAGGTAACGGCAAACAAAGAATTCAGGTTCGCAGGAGGCGCCGCTGGCTACATCTCATACGATGCAGTCCGATACTGGGAAAAACTCCCCAAAACGGCAAGGGACGACTTAAACTTCCCCGACATAGAAATGGGCGTCTTCGACGACGGAATCGTGTTCGACCACAAACAAAAACGAGCATACTACTATTACTACAGCGAAAACCGCCTCCCAGAAATTGAAGGGCTCATCACGCAGCCAGTTGACTCTGAGGCGTTATCGTTTAGTCAGCCGAAAGTGAACATCACCAAAGACCGCTACGAAAAAGGAGTCGAGAAAGCCAAAGAATACGTGACCCAAGGCGACATCTTCCAAGTAGTCCTCTCCAAACGCTACGACTTCAACTTCCAAGGCGACCTCACAGAGTTTTACCGTTCGCTGCGGATGATAAACCCGTCCCCATACATGTACTTCTTCAAAGCCGGCGACAGACAAATCGTCGGCTCCAGCCCCGAAATGCTCGCCAGAGTTGAAAACCGCACAATTGAAACTTTCCCCATCGCCGGCACAAGACCATGCGCATCAAACCACATCGAGAACAGGCAACTGGCACGAGAGTTGCTGGCGGACCCGAAAGAGCGTGCTGAGCACGTGATGCTTGTGGACTTGGCGAGAAACGACGTAGGAAAAGTAGCCAAGTTTGGGAGCGTTCGGGTTCCAGAGTTCATGCAGGTTCACCGCTACAGCCACGTGCAGCATATTGTTTCACGGGTAGTAGGCGACCTCAGAGAAAACTGCGAAAGCTACGACGCTTTAAGAGCAGTTTTTCCGGCAGGCACTGTTTCAGGAGCACCGAAGGTCCGCGCTATGGAAATCATCGAAGAGCTTGAGCCCAGTCGTCGTGGACCTTACGCGGGCGCTGTTGGCTACTTCTCATATAATGGTAACGCGGATTTCGCCATCACCATCCGCACAATGTTCGCGGAAAAGAACAAAGCCTACATCCAAGCGGGCGCTGGAATAGTCGCCGATTCCGTTCCTGAGCGTGAATGGTTCGAAACCGAGCACAAAGCGGGAGCCCTCATGAAAGCACTGCAGATGTCAGGAGGCGAAACAAGATGAAAGTCTTAGTTATTGACAATTACGATTCCTTCGTCTACAACCTCGTCCAGTACATCGGGGAATTTGGGCCAGAAACCTTCGTCTACAGAAACGACCAAGTAACCCTTCAGCAGGTCCAAAAGCTCAATCCCGACCGGATAGTGCTCTCTCCAGGTCCAGGCAACCCTGAAGATGCACGTTACTTCGGCGTTTGCAAAGGCATTCTGCAGCAGGTGAGCCCTCAGGTTCCAACGCTGGGGGTGTGCCTTGGGCATCAGGGGATAATCAGCACGTTCGGAGGCAAAGTCGTCTCTGCAAAACGGTTGATGCATGGGAAAACGAGCCAGATAAAACACGATGGAAAACGCCTCTTCAAGGATGTTCAGAACCCTTTCACGGCAACCCGTTACCACTCGCTCGCAGGAGACAAGGGCTCAATTCCCGCGTGCCTTGAAGTGACAGCGGTGTCCGTTGACGATGGCGAAGTCATGGGTGTGCGGCACACTGAATACCCAATCGAGGGAATACAGTTCCACCCCGAATCAATTCTATGCGAGGAAGGCAAACTCATAATCAAAAACTTCCTAGAAGGCAGATGACGCGGCATGATTCGAGAAAACATACAGAAACTCGTCGACGGCAACAACCTCTCAACTGAAGAATCAGAGGAAACCATGAAAGAAATCATGACTGGAAACGCATCGAACGCGCAAATCGCAGCGTTTCTAACCGCGTTAAGAATAAAAGGTGAAACCGTTGAAGAACTTACGGCTTTTGCAAAGGTCATGCGGGAAAACTGCCTGCGAATCCACCCAAACGTTGACGGACGCCTGATTGATACTTGCGGAACCGGAGGCGACAAAATAAAAACATTCAACATCAGTACAGCTGCGGCTTTCGTGGTTGCAGGCGCAGGCATAGCCATAGCAAAACATGGAAACCGCGCGGTCACGAGCCGAAGCGGCAGCGCCGACGTTTTAGAGCGGCTTGGCGTCAACCTTAACATGGAACCTAAGGCCGTAGAGAACGCGATTGAGCAGGTGGGTATTGGTTTCATGTTTGCCCCAGCTTTCCACCCAGCCATGAAGTATGCGGTAGCTCCGCGGAAGGAGATAGGCATTCGTACAGTGTTCAACCTGCTTGGTCCGTTGACTAATCCTGCGTGTGCTAACGCGCAGCTGCTCGGTGTCTATGACGCTAAACTAACGGTTCCCTTAGCCTACACCTTGAAGAGTCTCGGTTGCGAAGAAGCAATGGTTGTCTACGGCTTGGACGGCTTAGACGAGATATCAACCTTGGGCAAGACTGTTATTTCACGTTTAAAAGATGGCGAAGTCACCACCATTGAAACTGAGCCAAAAGACTTCGGCGTAAAGCAAACCAACATTAAAGCATTAAAAGGGGCAACGCCAGAGAAAAACGCCGAGGTACTCTTCAAAATTCTAAGTGGCAACAGCGCAAAGGACAATCCCAAAAGGGAAATAGTTCTTGTTAACGCTGCCGCAGGAATCATCGTTGGCGGAGAAGCTGAAGACTTCAATTATAGCATCGAAGCTTCCCACAAATCAATCGACAGCGGCGCCGCCTACAAGAAACTCAAAATGCTAATCAAAGCATCCAACGGCGACCTGTCAAAGCTTGAGGAGTTGGAGACAAAATATGCCTGATTTTCTTGATGTGCTGGCGCGGGACGCGAAAGAAACGGTCAGCACGGGTTACTACGAGTATCAAACCCTCAAACATGCCACGCCTACAAGTTTGAAAACTGCAATCATCCAAAGCAGAACTGTACCCGTCATAACGGAAGTTAAAGCTGCTTCGCCATCAGCTGGCACCATCAGGAAAAACATTGCACCAGCAGAAATCGCGGTAGCCATGGCAAAAGGCGGAGCCACAGGCATTTCTGTTCTCACAGAGCCAAAGCACTTCAACGGCTCCCTTAGTTACCTCGCCAAAGTCCGAGAATCAGTAGACCTTCCGATTCTCATGAAAGACATAATCATAAGCCCAGCCCAATTGGAGGCTGCCTCAAAAATCGGCGCCAACGCTGCTTTGCTTATTCAGGCTCTTTTCGACAGAGGGTACTGCGAATACGGCGTAGACGAGATGGTTGAGGAGGCGCATTCAAGAAAACTCGAAGTGCTCTTGGAAGCGCATAACGAGGATGAGTTTCGCCGCGTAGTAAACAGCGACGCAGACTTGGTTGGAATAAATAATAGGGACCTTGGAACGTTAAAGGTCGACCTGAACGTAACTAAGAGGATTTTGGAGAAAAACGCCGCCAACGGAAAAGTTGTGGTAAGCGAAAGCGGAATCAACACTGCTTCGGATGTGCGTTTTCTGCGTGACTGCGGTGCCAAAGCTTTTCTTATCGGGTCAGCAGTTATGATGGCGGAAGATGTTGAGGCGAAGGTCAAGGAGTTCGTGCATGCATAATGAATAAGGTTAATGCAAAAATCGGCAAATCGGGATATGAGAACATGAAAAAAATTAGCGATTACCCAGTGGATGGGAAATACGGAAAGTACGGCGGACGCTTCGTTCCCGAAGTGCTAATGACCGCGATAGGCGAGTTGGAAGCAGCCTATGAGCAAACCAAAAAAGACAATCACTTCAAAGAAGAACTATCCCACTACCTTAGTGAATACGTTGGAAGACCTACACCGCTCTACTTCGCTGAGAACTTGACGCGGAAAGCGGGCGGAGCGAAGATTTACTTAAAACGCGAGGATTTGGCACATGGCGGCGCCCACAAAATCAACAACACGATGGGGCAGGCGTTGCTGGCGAAGCGAATGGGTAAGACGCGAGTCATTGCTGAAACTGGCGCTGGTCAGCATGGTGTTGCTACGGCTATGGCTTGTGCTGTGTTGGGGTTGAAGGCTGAAGTTTACATGGGAGTAGAGGACACTGAGCGCCAGCGGCTGAACGTGTTTAGAATGAAACTCTTGAACGCGCAAGTTCATCCTGTTGAGACTGGTAGCAAAACGTTGAAGGACGCCATTAACGAGGCGTTCAGGGATTGGGTAACTAACCTAGAAAACACGTACTACTTGATTGGGTCAGTAGTTGGTCCTCACCCTTACCCCATGATAGTGAGAGACTTCCAAAGCGTTATCGGCACCGAACTGAAAGAACAATTCAAGCAGAAAGAAGGGCGACTACCCGACGCGCTCGTTGCCTGCGTGGGCGGCGGAAGCAATGCAATGGGCACTTTCTATCCTTTCGAGGATGACGCGAAAGTGAAATTGTACGGTGTGGAAGCTGCAGGTCAAGGAATAGGCACTGGCAAACACGCTGCTTCTTTAGGTGCAGGAGCAGAAGGCGTCTTTCATGGAATGTTAACTTATGTTCTTCAAGATCGCGAGGGACAAATACAGAACACGCACAGCATATCCGCAGGTTTAGATTATCCAGGTGTGGGTCCTGAACACTCCTTCCTTAAAACGCTTAAAAGAGCTGAATACGTTTCCGCCACGGACCAGGAAGCTGCTGATGCTTTTCTTGCGTTGTCAAAGGAGGAGGGTATTCTGCCGGCTTTGGAGTCTTCACATGCGGTTGCGTATGCCATGAAGTTGGCAAAGCAGATACGGAAGGATGAGGCGATTGTGGTGACTTTGTCTGGACGCGGAGATAAAGACGTTGAAACCATCGCTGAGTATTTGGGAGTGAAAATATGACAGCGATAAAGGAGACTTTCGAAAAACTGAAAAACCGCAGTGAAGAGGCGCTCATAGGCTACGTGATGGGAGGAGACCCGGAACCGCAGTACACTCCCATGATTGCTGAAGCACTAATCAAGGGAGGCGTAGACATTCTGGAGCTTGGGCTTCCATTTTCTGATCCCATAGCTGACGGACCGACCATTCAAGCAGCGAGTGTACGCGCTTTGAAAGCGGGAACGAAACCGAAGATGGTGCTTAAGATGGTGAGGGAAATAAAGAAGAAACATGATGTGCCAATCGCAGTTATGACTTACTATAATCCAGTGTTCAGGATGGGACTGGACAACTTCTTTAATTTAGCCAAAGACTGCATGGTTGACGGATTAATAGTTCCAGATTTGCCCGTGGAAGAGGCAGATGAATACCGAAAAGCTGCACGCGCATACAGGGTTGACACGATTTTCCTTGCCGCGCCTTCCACAACGAACGAAAGACTAGCCAAAATCGTTGAGTCCACTTCAGGCTTCCTGTATCTCGTCTCGCATTTTGGCGTAACAGGCGAGAAATCAGCAGTGGAGGATTCGACAATTCAACTGGTCAAACGGGTTCTGCCCTTCACAGCTGGGCATGTTCCTTTGGCAGTTGGCTTCGGAATATCCAAACCTGAGCACGTCAAGCGAATAATTGAGGCTGGCGCCCAAGGCGCGGTCGTGGGAAGCGCCTTCATCAGCATTATTGCTCGAAACCTCGACAACCGCGGCGGAATGCTTTTGGGGCTTGAGGAGACTGCGAAAAAACTGAAAGCCGCCACCATTCAATAACCCTTTTCGTCCGGGGTAAGTTCAACCCGCGTTTCAGTCTTTATATAAGGGGGTATAGTCTTTTCCGAGCACTAAAGCAGGCTTCAGTGAACTATTAGTTGAATCTTTTTATAGAGGGGGTATAAGAAGAAAAAACAGCTAATCCGCCACTTCAAACGTGCTCGCTTCTGTTTTGTTGTTTCGGGTTATGGAACGTTACCATTAACATTAATAACTCGGATTGCCACCTTCATACGAGGTATTCTCCGATACTGCTCAGGTGCATGGGTTTGCAGCGTTCTCTGTGAGGACGGCAATGTTGACCTCAACAACAAGTACTATGGGATAAGTAGTGAAATAATGCGTAGCAAGATTTACCCTGGCAACTATTTGGCGTTTCTCGCAGTGAAGTATGACGTGGACGTCGAAAAACTGTTCAATGCGTTAGTTCACGCTTGGAAAAACCAGAAGGCAGAATGCGGCAATCTTTCCATAGTATTGCGGCATAAAGACAAGAATAATTTAAGCATGTTGATTACTCAAGAGTCAAAGTTTATTGCACAATTTCACGTAACCGAAGAATTTCTATCACAACAGAGCAACCTGATTAGAATATCAGCAAGAGGCGCTCAACCTTTTGAAACACGGCAAACAGTTCACAGCGGAGACCAGCCACTCCAAATCAAAGATTTACGGATAGGAATGAAGAAAGTAAACCTTAAAGCCAAAATCATAGAGGTTTCACCACCTACCTTCGTAGTGACCCGATTTGGCAACTGTGCCAGCGTCGCCAACGCCATGGTCTCTGATGACACTGGCAAAATCAAACTGTGCCTGTGGAACGATCAAATCACCTCAGTAGCCCCAGGTGACACCATTCAAATCGAAAACGCTAC
>Ga0315284_10000314_pt1 | contig 65989 bp, 53 predicted proteins | sample YL17G09_16_MG_FD_203696 | JGI IMG/M metagenome (GOLD analysis project Ga0315284, IMG submission 203696) | Sediment microbial communities from Yellowstone Lake, YNP, Wyoming, USA - YL17G09_16 | ecosystem: Environmental > Aquatic > Freshwater > Lake > Sediment | place: USA: Wyoming | collected...
TAAAATCAAGCGGAGTTCCCCTTTCAGCCATTCTTTGATAGCATTGCTTAAGAAAGCAGTGGGGGCTCCTGCATCAAGTTGATTCAAACATAGGCGAATCATCGCGATTCTGAATTCCTGGCTCATTTCGAAATCGCGGAAGATTTCTTTTTCAAGCCATGAATGTATTTCTATTCTTAAGAATTTTTCTTCACGCCCGTTGATCGCCGCTATACGCTGAAGATTAAAGTCTTCATGTAGCTCGGGCAGTTTGTAACCGTTTTCTAAGAATAATTTCTTAACAAACACATATGACAATTCATCCCAATCAACCTGTCGAGCAATTTCATGGAACACCTTGTCTATCATATGGATCTTTGTGGATACGGCATCGACAAAGGTATAGAGGTAGTTTTCTTCTTTTGAGGATTGCCGTAACATGTTGATGAATTCATTTTTATCAACATCTTCCATAGGAAAGACAAATTTTACAGCAGCGCCGCCGTGTTTAATAAAGTCTGATAAATATTCATTGCTTATCGTGTCTAACCAGGATTGAGGTGTGATGTTCATGGCATACGCCTCCTAAATGAAATACCATAATATTTCTTTTCGGAGCCTTCTATCGTAACGACTTTGATTGTACTTGCCGATGACCTTGTTCCTGTGCTTGCAGGAAAACTGACGACGAAACCGTTCCTCGTTGTGGTAATCCCGCTTTGATCAAGAAGATAGAGATCGCGCGCAAATTCCTGACGCGAATATTCCTTGGCCTGCCCCGGCAGTAGAGTTAATAATTTGTATATTTCAATAAGTGGTATCACGATTCCTTTCCCAATTTGATCCTTGCCACGACTTTTAACAATAGTTTCATAAGCTGAAAACAAACTGTCTAACAAGTTATCCGGTTTGAATCTTACAGGCTTATTTTGCAAGGTCTTGAGATGACTTACCAAAGTTGAAGGGCGCAATCGTCGTTCTTTCTGCTTATCTATCTGAACAGCGAGATCATTTGGCAAAATGCGGATGAGAAAGGGATAACAATACAGCCTTTCGTCCTGTTCAAACATTTTTAACCCTAAAGATTTCGACGTTTCCAGAATCTCCTCGGGGAATGCTCGGCTGGTAATGTAGGTTTCACTATCGAAACTCCATCCATCTTTGGTATTCATAAATTGTTGTTTCAATGCAGAAACAGCTTGTTCCGCAGATTCAATTATGCTTTTTAAATCACGAAGATTCCCGGTTTTGATCGCGACACGAAATTTTTTTAGGGAATTGACGACTACAGCGGCGGCTTTCAACGTTACATTAACATCATCTTCCGTCTTAGCCAGAGCCTTTTCGAGACTGTTTGTATAGATATTTTCCATTATCCTTACTCCACAAATTAGTTTTTTGAAATGTGAAATAACCCTTGCCATCCCAACCCAGGCATCTTATCCGCGTGAGGGGACCGGTTACCCAACATCCAACGCTCAAATCCCAGCGTGCAGTTTTCCTGCACCTTACTCCGGACGCCGCTTCCATCAGCATCAGCTACTTTGTGATTCATAACGCCTTCTTGGAGAATATCTTCAAAAACAATGAGTAAAATTTTGTGTATCAATATAAAGTTTAAACAAAAGAAAGTCAAATACAAAACCCCAGAATCCGAAGAATCGGTTAGACATTAGCGTTCCCAGCACTACGACAGAACCCGGGAGAACACATAATGGCAAAACAATTCTATGAATGCTGAGAGATACACGAAACCGCTTCGGAAAAGTATTTACGTTATTAGTCTTGATCTAGCCCGAATATTTCATAAAAAAAGGCAATGCAGCAACTAACATATGATGTATTTGCCATGATGTATAGGAAAATCGCTTTACTTGCATGACGGGGTGCACTCCCTGCTTGATTATCACAATCGTATCAGCAAAGGGGTCAGTGAGACCAAGATAACTATATCCTCGTCTCATACAACTTACTTCAGTGCTTCAAAACGAAATCATCAGTTCTTGAGGTGCATTTCATGATAAAATCACATACAATTCTTGATCCAATTCCCAGTGATTACTTCTTCTTTAATCAGGTTTGTGAATAATTCGGGTTTACTATAAATTGTATATATTTAGCGATACAACGTGAATCGAAAACGCCGCTCCGATGAGGAATGCTTAACAGCATGTGTTTACCGGATATAACCATACGGGGGGATATGTGTCAAGTCTTTTCTGAACCCTCTGTACAGCCTGTGACAGGGGAGTGTCCGGCAACCGACGTCCGATATCCATGCCGGGAGACGTCTATCAGTGCAAGCGCAGTCCCCCCACATTCCTGCAGTCCGCGATAGAGGGATAGGAATTCCAGGGGACTTTTTACCTTTGCATTCTACGGCAATCCGGATTACATTACGGGACATCAAACGCTTCAAATGACACTGCTTTTCTATAGGGTTTTGAAAATACTTTTTTCACCCCCTTTATTTTAATGTATGAGAAAACAGGACGATTGATCGTTGGGAGCAGATTTGATGTCATGGGAGCATGAGAAAGGACATGACCATGGACTTGAACCGCAGGTCGGGAATCAACCGCCGTGTACACGAGGCGGTACCACCCGATAATCGAAGGAAAAAGGAAGAGCGCAGGTCTCTGCAGCATGAACCCGCGAGCATCATCGAGCGGTTCCGGAAAATTCCGCTTTTTGAGGGCCTCACTGATAATCAGTTGGAAATGATGCTCACTATTTGTTCGAAGGTGAAGTACGAAGCCAACCAGCACATATACAGCTTCGACCAGGACGCAAACAATATGTTTATCCTTCTCAAGGGGAAAATCGGGATATTGTTCGGGTCCGGAGTCGATCTGCAGAGCATCAATCCTGCGGGGCTGGTCGGCGAGATGGGAATATTCACCGGAGAAAAACGATCCGCCAATGTTGTTGCTGAAACAGAATGCCTTGTGCTGAATTTCAGCAAGTCTGAACTGTATCGGGTGTTCGCCGCCGACAAAGACCTTAATGTCAAGATTCTGATGAACGTCATCAAGGAGCTTTCTAAGAAGATGCGGAGAAGCAACGAACAGATCGATCAGCTTCTCTACCGCATGCGGGTACTCGACATCATGTAAGTCCAGATCGCATTTTTGGGGAAAATGTACTGCGTTGTCCCTGTGTGGTGACCTGTTTTTTCGACGGAATGTCGCTCAACCCGGAGCCGCACGTTTCCGGTTGTTTTTATCAAGAATCTCCGATATCGGTTATTTCAGAAGGAGGAGTTTTTTCACGGCATAGTGCCCTCTGGCTCTCATCATACATACATAGACGCCGCTCGGCATGTTACGGGCGTTCCATGTGACAGCATGTCTTCCCGCAGGCCGCATTTCATTAACGAGTACTTCGACCTTCTGCCCCGAAACCGTGTAAATGTCAACAGAAACAATTGATTCCCCCGGGATGCTGTATGCGATCGTCACCGCACGGTTGAACGGATTCGGGTGCGGTTGCTCAAGATTAAAGCGTACGTCGAGGGGTTCGACCGCAGTACGGACGTTTCCAGGGACTTTTTCGCTTGCAAGACCGTACCCAACAGCTTCGACCCAGTAATAATAATCCACATCGTTAAAAAGAATCGAAGCATCGATATACTCCGATACTCCGGCGGCGACCGAATCCATGAGCACCGTGAAATGCGCTTCCCAGGCGATCAGCGAGTCGACAGAGGTGAACGCCGTGACGGGCACAGGATCGGTCAGTATCCCGGAACGGGAGCGGTAAATCCGGTACAGTTCGACAAACCCGTGTTCCTCATCCGGCGACAATCCCCAGGCCAGCCGCACCATGTGTCCCTGGTCTCCCGGGATATAACCGACAGATAGATTAACGGGCGGAGCGAGAACATTTTCGACAAAGATGGTCGTTGAGAGCGTATCTGCGAGTCCCCCTGAATCGATAACCCTGAGGAGGAGTGGTGATGTCGTACCTCCATCTCCACCGGATGGTGTACCGGTCAACCGGCCTGCATCATCAACGTTCAGCCAGCCCGGTCTCACAATCAGTTCGACAGTAACCTGATCATCCTGGTCGGGGTCTTCGAATGAAAGAGAGAAGGAATATGGTGTTTCTTCACGAGCGTCCGGGAGTGATGAGGTGAGGATAACCGGCGGGCGGTTGGGTTCACTATACTCGATGGAGAAAGGTCCTTGATCATTTATAGTAAACTGTATATTATTATTAATTATACTATATTCGATCGGTTCGCCGTCAAACGTGACATGCCGGGGCTGTAAACTGCCGAAGATGGTAACCGTGGTCGCCGTGAGCGGCTGGATATATCCTGAACAGTGCATGGGCTGTGAATAGTCTGTGCTCAGTACGACCGGATACGTCGCGGTCATGAGCGTATCCTGCCCGCAGACCATGAATGTCCCGTAGATGACAAAAGCACTCCGTACCGTTTCGGATGGGGTGGCTGCGCAGGTGAGGAATTCTCCGTCGGACCTGAACTCACCCGCGGTGGTCGCCCACGACATTGAGGAGCTTTCAACTCGCATACATCCATATGCGGTCGTATCATGGTCGGCAAGGCATATACCTTTACCTCCCTCGACCACAATTTCGGAGATAACAGGCGGATTGTTTTCCGTACGCCATGGGAAGAGCAGGGTCAGATACTCTTCGTCGGTGCCGCTCTGGATGACTTTCAGGACCGTATGGGTGAGCATTGGTGAGCGGGTATAAACCGCATGGTGCATGTCGGCGGTTTCAAATGTCAGGTCGGATGATCCGACACTGAATGACCTGACACTGGCGGTATCCTGCGACCATACGGCGCCACTGTCCTCTGGTGTGAAGGTTCCCCCGGATGTACCGCCTCCGTTACCGTGCAAAAGCAGGGTGTAGGTTTTTCTGTCCGGGTTTTCCACCCGGTCGTACATGAAAAAATACCTGTGTCCGGGGAACACGATATGCCGTGAGAAATCTGTTCCGGTAGTGCTGTACCGGGTTTCGGCACATGCATAATCCAGCGCAGGAGTGGTAAAAAACCTCCGGAGATATGCATTCTCCCCGTTCGCATACCAGAAATTGAATAAACCTCCCTGCGAAGCCGGTTCGGGACCTTCGTCATCGACGAGGATGAGATTGTGGTTTTCAGCGAATCTGGTGTAATCACGGTTCGACCAACCGCCGTACCCGCTGTCGAGTATCAGGAGTTTCCCGTACGCATGAAGAATGAATGTGCAGGGGTCCGGATTTTCGTGCGCCTGACCGTTGATACGGGCCTCGCCGTGTTCCGCAAGAAACAAAAGATATACGGCGTCGCTGTCCCACGAACTGCGGAAACGTCCGAATCCACTCTCCGGGAAAAAGTCTGTCGGTGCCCATCCCATCGCGGCAGGGTTGTTATAAACCGGGGGTGAATCATCGAACTGCATAAGGTAATCGGGGAGGAAGGATGTATCGAAAGCAGCTCCGTTCAGGTTGAACAGCCACAGGAGCATGTCGCGGCCGGGAAGCGACCGGTGATGGGAATACAGAAGACCCGCCGGGTCAAATATGACCGCCTCATTTTCGTCAATCGGCGGCATGTAACCATCGGGCATGACGATCCGTGGAAGCCAGAGGTGTGTCTCGGCAAGTTCGGTGGCTGTCCCGTAATCGAAAAGGTTCTGTTTCCACAAAGAATACAAAACTGGAATATACTCATGAGAACTATATTTATGATAGTTCGGTCCTTCTGCCCAGCCCCCGGCCGGTTCGCCGCTGTCGCCGGTTATCGTCATGTTACCGAGAATATCGATAAGCCGTGAGTACCCACGGGAGAAATCCTGCGATGATCCGGCAACATTGTAAATGGCAAGCGAGAGAGCGGTCAGCGAGGCATTGAGTTTCACATGGTGGTTGTCGGTGTGCTCCACTTTGATAAAGGAGCCATCGTAAGCGACCGACGGAAAGTCCTTCTGGATAGATGATTGATATGGGAAAATCCCCTCGTACAAGTCTCGTGACATGTAATCCCTCAGTTTCGAAAATGATTCACGGATGTAAGATTCCGTCTCAGGAATGCCGTCGACTGCGAAATCGTACCCCGCACCCTTCAGCATATCGTAAGTTTCCGCCCAGTACAACGCAGCTTCGGATATTTCAAGATCGCTGGGAAAAACATTTTTATACGAACTGCGCGGCATTGAATACAGGCAGCGGGCTGCTTCGAGAGCATATGTTTCACGGTTCGCATTTGAGGAGTCGGAAAGAACGTAAGCGCAGGCAAGAATCTTGCTTCGATATCCCTGGGTTGTCAGGGAAATGGATCCTGGTCCCCAGACGAGTGTACCGCTGAGAAAGCCATCTGCCTCCCTGATGAGCCGCGCGAACCACGATGAATAGGGTTCACGTGACAGACGTTCCTTGATGGAATCAATGTCCCCGGATTTATAGAGGAGAGAGGGGTGGATTTCCGCCTGACCGTAAACGTGTGTAATCCCCCCTGAAAATGTCCAGAACAGGGAGAGGACAGCAAGTCGCAGGATCATGAAACGGTATACGCCCGGAGTGCAATGGCGGATTTCACGGAATAGTGCGGTCATAAGCATAAGAGGGCGGTGAAAAAGTATTTTTTTCACGCGCCCCATAATGCAATATGTTGTCTGTTTGCTGTCAAGGGCATGTAAATCAGCACTCAGTGCTGACCCTTGACAGCATGTATCTACACAGATGATATTTTTCACCTGGCGTATAAGTGAATTATAAATAGTTAACGATGAGTGCATTGTACAGGAGCATCAAAACATTTACATTCGAGAAACACATCAAAACAAGGTATCGGTCTTTTGTGTGCCGTAGAAGAACCGGCATTCACCAACTTGTAATATAGGAGACGTGGAACTGTTTTGTATGTGTTTTTTAAAAAAATATTCTATGGCCAGTTTATTCAATGCTTGACAAAACGATTTAAACTTACTATATTAATCGAGAACGTATTCTCGACCCTAACGTCCTTATTACCTTATTATATAAAGGGGATTGATTATGGCACGGCGAAAATCACCGACTTTTACCGAAGTTGAACTCGAGTTCATGCAGGTTGTATGGGGTCAGGGAGAGGTCACCACGGAAGATATGCAGAACATTCTCCGTACCCAGAACCGCGATCTTACCGATGGATCTATCAGGAAAATTCTCTCGATCCTTATTGATAAGGGACATCTTGAGAGGAGACGTGTCGGACGATCTTTTATTTACCGAGCGAAGGAAAACAGAAAACAGGCTCATCGAAGCATCATTCAGGATATCCTGAAACGTGCGTTCGACAATTCCGCATCACTCCTTGTTGCCGCCCTGCTTGACACCAGGAAGGTTACACATAAAGAAATCGAAGAAATCAAGCAGCTTATAAAAGAGCATGGGGAGTGATAAGGCGGTAATCATATTGTACATGTCTGATCGCACCCGTTTCGATTTAAAGAGTGTTTCGACCGTATATGCACCATTGATGAGGCTGGAATGTGCTTTAAAAAAACCCTGACCTGGTTGTTGTAAAATCAGGCAGGGTTTTTTTCCAGAACTCAGATATATGCCTCCGATTAACACACACCACACGATTAACTATGTAAACATGCTCCGGGTGATGACACAGACCCGAAAAGCGACGTACGCAATTAAAATGAGTGTAAGAATTGTGTATACCGGGAGGTTTACCCGGAATAATTCATGATTTTCCGGATTATCCCCAGTGTCTGGACACTCACCAAGTTGAGCAATTCTTTTAAAAAACTGTCATTGTAAAGCAGATTGGTTATAGTAAAAGACCCCTCTGTGCTTTGCCGTGTCATCCCCATGATAAATACTATGGTATAAGAAAAAGGGGTGGAAATAGTGTACCCTCAATTATTCAGACTTTTGCAAAAGGCTCATCATTCTGCATATTATTACTTTTATCGAGTAAAATTCCTGTCAATCCAAGCTGTTTGTTGTGCGACATTTGAGTGAAGTTTATATTTTCGTATATATTTGCGGTAATCGGGCCCTTCCACTTTAATATTCTCAAGGTCGAAATTTCCCATTCCCGCATCACCACACCATTCCACATATTTCATGTAGAACTGATCGATTCCCATGAGCTCGATGCCGAGCCTGTCGGCAGCCACAAAATCCGTGCTTGCGAAAGCAACACCGTGTTCGACCACTTCACCACCCCATGGTCCATCCCCTTCAACCGATTGAAATCCGTCGATCACCGTAAGATCGGGACGGACTCCAGCAAGAGCCACAGTGAAAATATTATAACTCAGTTCCTGTCCGCTTGCGTCGCCGTCAGGCAACCCTTCTCCACCATGCATATAGGGTTTGTCGCTGATACCTCTTCCCTTGTTCTTTTCCCAGTAACGGCACTGAGGGGAACCCATTACAACATTCTTGGTTGAGAGTGTGGCTACCACACAGTTGTGAGTTTTCATTCGAGCGGCGGAAATGAGATAGACATTCGCGTCCATATACATACTATTTATGTTTATTTTTCTGGGGAATTGTTTTGCAGCGTGAATATACACAGCTCTTGTCTGCTGGTCGTTGGAATCAACAAATTTGATATTGTAATTCTTTTCAAGGGGACGATAACCGTAATTATCATAAGCCGGCATTATTGTGGACGCCTTACTGGATGTACCCTCTGAGATTATAACTTGAGTGTCACATATCGGTTTTAAAAATTCGAGGATGGCACGGAGTTGATCGGCATCGGTTGAACAATATTGATATTGGGGATCAATGAGGGCGCAATTAACTTTAATAATAACCTGTTTACCCACAATCTCTTGTGCCACCTGTTCCTGAAGTGGCATCAACGAGTCGTATAGTATGTCATAACGAGTTTTACCGGCTCTGAACTCTATCGTGCTTTTATCCGGTTTTTTCAAGGGTTTAATACCCATTTGACTGGCCACTGGAGATGATTTCATCGCTGGAGAACAGCCTGAAAGCCCCGCGATTCCGGCGGTAAGGGCTGGCAAGGTTCTGAGAAAACGGCGACGTTTGTTGTTTATTTTTTCTTGTGCATTGTGAAGTTGGTTCATTTTTTTCCTTTCAATGATAATGAGCGTATATTTTTAATTATAGTATTAAAACATCTGTTCGGTATTCAATTCAACGTGATAATCCCCGGTGTGACATCTTTAAACTTTGGCATGCATTCACCGTAATCGGCATAAAGATATGTTGGATCGCAAATAATATATATAATGTTGTTATGTGTGACTGCATCCCCTTTGACCTCTGAAGTGAATTTCACTGCCGTGGCGATATGCCCCGGATAATCAAGCCCGATGACTTCGAGTCCAAGCAAATTTTTTACAAGATGCGCAAAAAGAATGGAACGATCCTCGCAGTCTGAAAATGGATAGAACAGGGTTTCTTCTGAAAAGAGGTATTTTTCCTTTCCGAACTGGGAGTCGTCGGTTTTATAGGCGAATGCGGACTGCACGAACCTGAGCAGGATGTTGACCGCTTCGGTTTCAGCACGACCTGAAACCAGGGGTTTCAACGATTCAAGAAGGGGCTGTGAGCTTTCTGGAGAAAACGCGGCATCGAAATATACATCGAGATTCGTCTGGGGATAGGAATCAAAAAATTCGATTATGTTTTTATTCACCGGAATCTGCAGGTTGAAATCTGTTTCCCCATACGAGAAATGAAATGCTTTTGAAAACATATTTCGAGATATCACCGGTGAAGTTTCGAGGGTGAAATCTATAAGTTTTCGAGCATCCTGATGGTTCCCTTCATAGGTGAACAATGAACGGATATTATCGATAGTTTCGCCCAGACCTGTGAGAAAAAAGTGCTTGTCTTCCATGACGTAGTAAGGAGTTCCGTAAACAATGTTCAATGAGGGAATGAGGAGATACACACGGCCGTCTGTAAATCCGACACGGGTGTTGTATCCTGATTTGACCAGGAGAAACCAGGTCAGGAGAAGGCGATCATTGCTCCGGTTCCCGGTGATACCGTGTGCGACTTTATTCACAAGGATGCAGTAACCCCAGTCGTTCAAGCCGAGCTTGTCCCTGATACCGAGAAGCTGTTCGACGAGCGGAGCGTAGACGGTTTTTCCGAGATTTTCCCAGAATATACTGATAGAGTGCTCCGAAACGGTATCTCCGAGTGATACTATCATGCCCTTGTCGTAAAAAAAGTTCAGCCCGGTGTGATAAAAGTCTACCGAAAGCGGAAGACCGGTACTATCTGGGGTTGTTACAGGTGATATTTCAATGGATGGCTGTTCAGGTACTATTTCTGTATCCTTGGTTTCTTCCGGGGGGGCAGATGGCTTTGGCTCCTTGCCGGGTCGCGCCATGGGTATGGAGTCAGGCTTCGGTGTCGGATCAGGATCGATTCCAGTGCTCAACTCCAGTTCTTTCCATGCCCGATTGAGGATTTCGGCGAATTCGGCATCGACCTTCTGTATTTCCTGATATCTCTGTTCTGCATCCTCACGTAAACGGTTAAATATATCATCCTGTTGTTTCACTAAATCCTCAAAATCATCCTGTGCATAGAGAGACATCGAAACGAAAAAACTCTGCACAACCAGGGTAAAAACTCTGCAAACAGGAACTATCATGATCCGTACTCCTTTAAGAATTTGTATCGGAATTTCGGGGATATATACAAATAATTTTTAGCATTGAGAAATAATTAAAATAATCCTGGCCTGACAAGCTTCCGGTATTGAAACTTTATATCATATTGTATTATTGATAATTATAAAAAATATTTTCCGGTAAAATTTTGACGGTACACTATATTTTCAAGTATATTTTTTTTTTTTAATAATAAGTTAATATTTAATCTTGACAAGATAATTTTATGGGTTTATTATATATCGACGACATTATGAATGAAAGGATAATTCATTATAACCTAAAAACATTTAAACTGCATGTGGTGTCCAGCAGGTGGAGTAAGGGGGTGGTTATGAAAACCTGTTGGTATGGTAAGATAATTTTCAATAACTTCTTGGGAAATGAATCTGAAAACTCCCGGAATGTGGTTGAACTGTACGGGTAATCAGAGTGGAGGTTACATTGCTTAAGTGCTCTCAATACTGTGCAAAGGGTATACTGCTGATAGTGTTTGTACTTGCAGCAGGTGTAAATCCCTCGTTTGCCGCTGTTGAGGCAGTGCAAACATTTGTCGATTCAACGTGGACCAACGAAATATACTATGTTACCAGTTTGTCCGGTTATTATGGCCAGACAAAAGGGTATGATGCCATCACAGTCTGGATAACCGCCGTTGATGAATATGAACTCTATATTAACGGCGATCGTGTCGATACGGCTGATGTCAATGACAACAATTGGGAAACCGTTGAAGAGTACCCATGGAATGTGAGCGGTAATGTCATCCATATCGGAGTCAAAGTCACCAATCATGGACAGGGTCACGGAAACGGTCTCCAAATGGACATTCAGGCCGGTACCGATCAACTGGGTACGACGACAAAGATTAGGGATTCAGTAAGAATCAGTGGTGAGTTTCAGGACGTGCCCATTTCCTGGTGGACACTCGATGTTCAGGCGAAAGCGGCCCTCGGCTGGGGTGATGACTGGTGCACGTTTGACTATGCGAAAGATATCTTTACCGATACCGGTAAAACCTCCAAGATGCGTCGCGCCATGCTCGGCAGTATGGGTGAGATTGATCATACGTTTAATCCACAGGTACAGGTAATAACAGGATATCTTCATTCCAATGTTGATATCGGTGATGTGGAAGGCGGCGGTATCTCGTTGCGCCGTATCGAGGGTGAGAACATCGCACTGGGCAAACCTGCCGATGATGTCAAGCTGACAGATGGCGACCTGATACGAGGTTTCCAGTACATGGCCCGTCCCCTCAATGACACGAGAAAAGTAGACCTCGGCATGATTTACCGTGTTGACAGGATGATTCTCTTCACCGGAGGCGACAAAGCGTCCGATTACGAAGAAAAATCGTTGCGCGGTTATTCAGTTGAAATATCGCTTGATGAATTCCGGTGGGAAGAAGTCGGTGTCATTCATAACATTGGTGTCTCGAATGCCGATGAGGGTGGATATGATAATTACACGGTGATCTTCCCTCCAGAATGGGCCCGATATCTGCGGTACCATGTGACCGAAACGAGAATCGAAATGCCCTGGGTGGGCGAAATTATGGTGGGTGGTCTCGGGTATGTGCTCGAGGGTACTTATGAGTCGGACTGGTTCAATTTTGATGCACCTGGCACGATTAAAAACTTCGGTATGGTGAATTGGGAAGGGGAGGTACCCGACGGGACCACGCTCACCATACAAACGCAAACCAAAAACGGGGAAGGCGGGTTGCCTAGCCCGTGGAGTGCTCCCATGTCCGCACACTCCTTTTCGTTTGATTCTCCCGAACCTGCTACTCACTTCAAATACCGTATTAATCTTTCGACCCAGGACCCCTTCAGGTCACCGTCATTCAAGAGAATTGCCGTTGAGTATTCAAGTGCTGATCAGCCTGTTGCCACTGCGGATGGATATGTAACGCCAAACAGAGTGGCGATGGGTGCAGATTCCACGTTTACCTACGTTCTCAGTTATACTCTCAATGCGGGTCAAAACCTGGGCACAATTATTCTTTCCGTACCGGGCTTTTCAGTTCTCAACCAGGTGTACAGTTCTGATTCACAGTCAGTGGTTCCCGCTGATTACACTCCGACGATCGATTCATTGTACATATCGTTCCGGAATCCGGTTACCGATTCGGGTGGAGCAGGTGCCGATACACTGTACATCTCGTTTAATACCAAACTTCTTGGTAGTTCTCATCAATTCAAGGCGTTCCTGTATAATTCCTCAACGCCAATGAACGATAATGCCGGCCCGGTGTATGTATGGGAAAACAAGCAGCTCGGTTCGGAAACCGTAATTGTCTCTTCGATCCTGAAGGGTATCCTTTCGAATGTGAAGGCAGTTCCGAAAGTATTTACGCCGAATAGTGATAACAAGAACGACTTTACAGTCATCGAGTTTACGCTTGCCAAAGTCGTAACAAATGTGAAAATAAATATTTACAGTACATCCGGGTCGCTGGTGACAACGATTGCAGAAAAAAAGATGGGTAACAGTTCGTATTCGGCATCTTCAATTGTTGATATAGGTGATAGAACGACCGAGGGCAGGGATCTACCCGGTTACTGGGATGGAAAAGATAACGATGGCGAGCTCGTGCCACCGGGTATCTATGTTTTCCAGGTCATTGCAGAAACGGATGAAAAGGATGAAATAGAAGGCGGTACGGTTGTTGTCGCGTACTGACATTTCTTTGTAAGGATACGAGACACGATGTGGTTCAACTATACAAAAAAACGGGTAAATATGATGAGTCAAATGCACACGATTAGGAGAAGAACAGATCGGCAGCGCAATCTGAAGCTCATCTGGGTTGTAACTGTGGCTGTCATGGTGTTTTCAGTATCGATAGCTCATGCCGCATTTTTTGACACAGCAGGCAAGAGTGCACGAGCGATGGGTATGGGAGAAGTCTTCCTGCTTTCATCGACCGATGCAGTCGGCTACTGGTACAATCCGGCAGGTTTGTCCGCATTCAAACAAAAACAGATCGGTATCGGGTATGGCAGACCTATCGCGTTTGTGTCTGACCTGATGAACACTCAGATCAACTTTGTTACTCCCTTGGGGGAGAGCGGCGGACTTGGATTGGGCATAGCGTATTCAGGCATTGCGGAAGCAAACGACATGGTTTTAAGTGGCGCCTACGGTCTATCTCTCGGGGATAATTTCTCCGTTGGTGGTAATCTCAAGATTATGAGGTGGGCCACTGAGGGTCAGAAAATCGTCTGGGGGACTGGTTCCGGAACGGATGAGGATCTGTCCAAGCTTTCGTTTTCGCTCGACCTGAGTGCTTCATATTCACTCGGGGGTATATGGGGTCTCGATGATTTTGTCACAGGCGTCTATGTCAAAGATGCCATAATGCCGAATATCTCTAAAAAGGGGGAAGAGGGAGGTAAACTTCCTGTAGAGGCCGGTATCGGTTTTATGACACAGAAGAACATTGTCGGCGTCGGTGGAGATGTCGGTTATGCTGACGGTGTGACAATTTTCAGGATGGGTGTCGAATCCGGTATTACCGGTTCCGACCTGAAGATTCGCGCAGGATTCATTTACGGAAGTGATTTTGAGGATGAACTTGAGAAGTCCGATATTGACTTGGGTATCGGATACAAGTACAATACACTTCTGTTTGATTATGCCTATAATATTCCCCTGGCTATGAAGCAAACTGATGGAAAGCATTATGTGTCCTTTGGTATTTCCTTTTAAAGGATAAATAAAATAGGATAGACGGTACCTATGAAAAAGATATCGCGATTGAAAAAGATACGAGTCGTTCTGTCATCCTTATGTGTTATGGTGATTGGTTATGTCCAGTTCGTGGATGCGCAGGGTTTCATAACGCGTGAAGAGCGTCCTCGTTGGGATGACCGGTACGAGAACTTCAGCAACTATGACATGAGGCGATATGACCCGACATTATTGGATCGCAGTGGCAAAAGTGCCAGTGATGTTGATTTTTTTGCGAATCCCTCATGGCATGGACCTGCTGACTATGTGACGTATGACCGGTTTGGGAACTTTCTGTTGCCCGGTGGTGACATATACAATTTATCATGGGATTTGTCGACGGTCGGCGCGAAGAGATTTTACAGCGATGATGCAGCGAATATTTTCAATAATCTTATGATTTCATCTGATGAGATATCGAACTGGGAAACGAAATTCATGGTTGGAACGAACTTACGTGCCTATTTCACACCTTCAACCCTGAAACGGACCAATTTCAACGGAATCAGATGGGATGCATCATCACGCAAGAACAGCTTCACCCTTGTTGCTGCGGTTGGTGACAGACCGGCCAGTGATTACGACAAGACGTCCTCGGATTATCGCAACCTTTTTGGAGGACACTGGGAGAGTATTCTCGGTGATGTGCTGAAGCTTGGCGGCAGTTTCGTCGTCAACCAGCGTGGCACCCAGTCTTTTTCAAACACTGATATCGCATCGGGTGTCTATGGCATAAAAGAAACGGAAATGGAGCGATATGTATATGTCGTCATTACCGACGACTCTCCGGAAGATCCGTCGAACGGTGCCCGGGTTTACAAAGTGAAAGCCTTAGTTAACGGAAAAGAAGCTGATTTGCCCCAGCGGTCGTTCAAAATTCCCGATATCATCCATGCATTCAAATTCAGTGATATGATATGGCAGAACCAGTTTCTTTTCCAGCGCGGTACAGCTGCTGATGTCTCAGCATATATTCCGCAAACGATTGAGAATATTCAGTATACGGATGGTTCGTGGTTTTTGAACTTGATGAACACGGCCCCGGGTATAACCTACAGGCAGTTTTTCCAGAAAATCGGCGGGGCGGGTGTATTGGGATTTGTCAATCTCGAGGAACCGCTGAATCCCGATGATCCTCAGGGAAGGTTTTTCGGCGCTGACGAGTCTCATGGGTATGTGGAAGCTTACGGGACCGATGCTTCAGGGGTCATGACCACCAGCAGGATGATGTATCAGGGGTATCTGGACGCTTACGGGACCGATGTGATTATTTATGAGTTTTTGGTTCCCGAATATACCCGCAAGCTCGAATTCGACATTCTGGCGTCGAATGATTACTGCATCGATGTCATTGCGGCGATACCGTCGAGACAGCAGCAATATCTGGCTGGCTGGGATGACCCGCCGGGAGAAGAAGCATGGGGCACCGGCAGCTGGAGCCCGGTTTACGATGCGAAGCACTGCAGAAAAGCCCCCGGTAAAATCACCGATCATTCAAACACCGGTTGGGTTCGTGTCGATTCCAGCCGTCTGACCGGCATGAGTGTTTATGGCCTGAACATGGAGATGACATGGCGCGGTTTGTTTATACGTGGTGAGATCAACGAATATAACTCGTTATGGTCTTACCCCGTTCATGAGTATTTTACTGGTGAGGACCATAAATTCCAGACAGACCGGGCATGGTTTGTCAATGTCGAAAAAGATTTCGGTAAGTGGAGTGTCGGCGGGGAAGTATTTGATTATCCGAACGGTTATATGGAGTACTGGTCCCCTGTCGATGATAATGATGACAATAACCGGTATGTTGGGGGTGCTGAAACGGAATATCCGGGTTTGAATATTGATTTCGACCGTGCCCCCGATAATCAGCATATCGATACGACATGGACCGGAAGTCCGTATATAACCTATTATTTTGACAGTATCAGCTTCGGTGACGATTTCAACCATAACGGCATCATCGATGAACGTGAGAATGATAATGCTCCTGACCTCCCTTACGACAGGGATTCCTCCGGTCAGCATTTCTTCCTCAAGGTCAAGCCGAGAGAGTACTCGATGTTTTCGTTCGGCCATTACGATATCAAACAGGAATACCGTGATGGACGTAATCTCACCGATTATCTGAAGCTGGAACATACCGACCGTTATGGATCGATGTTTGAGTACGGGATCTTTCACCGGACCGAACGTGTCCAGGACAATTATAAGTCGGATAAATCCTATTCACAATACTGGGGCCCATCGGGACGGTTCAATAATCTTGCGTACAGGGACGCCTGGGTGAATTCGTCGATGGTGAAAACCAGGTTGACACTGCTTCCCAACTTCAACATCATCAATAACTTCAAATACGATTCTATCCACAGGCTCGGCGATCTTGAAATCGAGGGATCACCCGTTCAGCAGTCGCTACAGGCGCCCCGTGATATTATAAGTTCCTCAACGGTGCATAAAGCGGACTACACGTTCAGACTGGCCGATTTCAGGGTTATACCGGATATTTACTGGTACGGGTTCCGCATCATGCGGGAAAAACGAATCAAGGAATTCAAGCTGCAGCCTCAGTTCAAATTCGTGAATACGTATTACACGGCTGATCTGCAATATAGAAACAACGGCGGCCATGCATACTCGTATTACCCGGTGTTACGTTTCGATTACCGGGTTGCCCCCAAGACACTGCTGCGGTGTGCTTTCCAGGGATTCCCCGGCCTGTTGGAGAAAGACCGCGACAGCGGTGATAAACTCCACGATATTAACCGCAGACGAATGTTTTTGGGTTTTGAGACGACCACGTTGTATCAGGGATTCAATCTTCTTGTCACAACCGGTATGAGAAGAGACAAACAGGCGTGGGTCAAGAGTTACGGAAGAAGGGAACAAGGGTTTACTGAATATTTCATACAATTGCGAGTTGAGGCTTCACGATAACTTAAAATCGGGATATGATGATGGTGAGAAAGAGACAAATAAACAGGTTGGCTTGCTTTTTAGCTGCTGTTTTCGTGCTCGGGTTATCCGGCACATCGAACGCTCAGCTTCTATTTAAACCTGAAATGGAAATCGAAAATTACGCGTATACCGGATATCATTTATACGGACGTACGCAGATCGCCCGTTCATCAAACCCGCGGTATGATTATTTTGGGAATTACCTGTTGAACGGCGTTCAAGTTTTTCACTGGGACGAGGAAAAAATCAATTCACGGCACATACAGCTGGATGAAAAGAACAGTGTCCTCGACAAACTCAATCCAGTGGACCAGAACGAATTCTTCCATTTCTATCTTGACGATCTCGTCGTATTGAACGAAACAACCAAAGCATTCTCGTCGAGATTTATTGTCGGGAATGAAATCCGTGCAAAATTCTCACCATTGACCCTTGACATGGCAGCTCTCAACGGGATACGTTGGGATTTCGATGTCAAGGACAATTATATCACACTTGTTAGTTCACGTGCGGATATGCCGCTCTGGTTTTCAAACGACATGCTTTTACAGGAGAGCCGTGAACGGTTGATACCTGTGTATTTAACCGGAGCACACATCCAGCGTGAAGTCGGAATATTCAATGTCTCAGCAAATTATGTCAATACTTACAAAACTGACAGTGCACAATCCCGGCAAGCCAACTCGATAACCGGAACCATTTCGAATGATACACAGTTAGCACAACCGCTCCGTCTGGTGATGAAAATTGAAGATGCGAGTCGTTATAATGCTGGAGGACCGAGGGTCCTCGACATAATTCCGGTTGTCAACGGCAGGGAGAGAAGAGAGCTTATAATCGGGGTGACCAGCGGTACCTGGAAAAACGATTTCACCGCTATCAGAAAACAGAATGACCCCAATCAGCATCTCTATACCTCACGGTATTTCCTTGACCCGCTCCGGGTACCCGATTATTATGAGTTCAGCGAAGCCAGCAAGAACGATCCATTGCCGAGTCATTTTTTAACAAAGCGTTTTTCTCTTACTGATCCGTTAATCAAGTTCTCAAATCTCAATGAAGAGGGGGAAAATTATCTCGAGTGTAACGGTGATGAATATCTCCTGTTCTGGTTTGCTGTACCACAGGATGAAGATGTCAAGAGTTATAAATTCAAAGTGCTGATTGGCAATAATTATATAATCAGTCTTTCGGAAGTATATGCAAATGTAAAAAGCAATTTTCAGACGACAGAACTTGGTGGAGCGAATGCCACATATTTCCAACCGGTTGCTCGTGCCCAGGGCGATGTCAAAGATATGTCAAATCTCCGGTGGGTGACTGTCGAACATGGCAATCCCACTGCGAACATGCTCATGGGTGTGAGGATAGATTCTGAAGTCAAAGGCTTTAAATTTGTTTCAGAATACAGCCGAAATATGCAGTTCAAACAGTACTCCAATCAGAAGGCTCACAAGTTAAGAGAAGATGCTGACGCATATTACATCAATATTAGAAAAGAACTCGGGAAATTCACATTCGGAACCGAGTACTTTAAACTGGATCCGAACTATACGACATCATTCAAGAATGTCGACACAGCGTATAATGATGTTAAATCAGCCTGGCAGGCTGAGTTCTCCAACGATCCGACACAACGAGGCAACCAATATTCCGCTTCGGATATGCAGTATTTTATGAATCTGACACAGGACATAGACACAGTTGACGATAATGACGATAAGGACAGATATCCCGACTGGCATATCTATCGAGAAGTCAGGGATAGAAATGGAGTATTCCCGGGACTTGACACAAATGGAGACAATCGGCCCGATACAAACCAAAATGATAATCTCACTCCGGATTATGTAGAACCGTTTTTCCTGTATAGCGTTGATCCGGATGAGTATGAATTTGGACTTGATCTGAATAATAACAGCACCATTGATGTCCGTGAGGACGACAGTAAACCTGATTATCCCTATGATTTGAACCGTAAGGGTTATCATGTCTTCGGTTCTTACGGCCAGGATATGGGCTGGAAATTAACCCTCGGGTATCTTAATTTTCATCGTATAGCCGGAGGCGGCGAAAACAACGTTAAATACGGTATGGCTGAATACAATAAATTCATCCCGTTCTTTGCAAATCTTAAATTCTCAACGATCTTAAAGAAATCTAAAGATTCGATACAGGACGATATCTGGAAAGTTTCCCGGGAGTTATCGACAACGCTCATTGACTCCACATCATATGGATACAATCTTTACGATCCGACTAACGCGTCCGACCCGATATATATTGATATGATCAGTGAACAATATTACGATCCGCTTCGCTATCGTGACAGTTATGCCGGTAATACATGTTTTGAAACAAACGTCTTTAGAATACAGAATCTTACTGTCGGGATTAAATTGAAATACGATATTAACCATCAGAACGAAACATCATTTCAGAAAGAAAACGATATCATCGATCGTACGCAGATTTATAGAGCGGAATATAAATACTATCTGAAGGATCTTTTGGTCAATCCGCAGGTAAAATTCATGACACGCAAATTTACCAATGGAGACGGATACGAAATGATTCTTCACGAGCAGTATTTTTATCCGATAATCAAGGTCGAATATCCATTGACCTTAAATACTTCGTTCCGGGCTGGTGCGCAAGGTTTTCCTGGTTTGAATGCAAAGGTCAGGAATCTTGTGAACAATCAGCTCGATTATGATACCCGCTATTACGTTTTCATGCTTTCAAACAAGTCATTCTACAGTGGATATGATTTTTCGCTTAATTTCGGGTTTGAAAGCAACTGGCAGAATTTTGAAGGGATTGCACGGCAGGCATATAATAGAACGGATAGAGTGTACTTTGTGAGATTAGTCGTTGGATTGGAGCCGATTTCATAAAATTTCAACTGTTTCATTCAAAATGAAAGGTTGTGATGGTTAAATGAATATTGGATATGTGTTTTTGCTCATCATAGCGGGAGCTGCGTATTTTGTATCGGGTGTCCCGACTCCGGACCAGATGGTCGCTGATTTCGATGCCGCACAGAAATTTTACACTTCTACCGCTTACGACCAGGCAATTGAAAGGTATACCGAGGTTGGTAATATTGAAAGCCGGTTTGTCGATGAGGATAAAGTTATTGTTCAATTCGGCGATATGCGGTTCCGGATAAAAGATGCGACTTTGTATCAATCCGGTAATTCGTATTCGAAGATGGCCGAGAACGAACTGAATAAGGCGCGAGATGCAAAACGTGAAGAGGACAAGCAAAAATCGAACACATTGGCTCTTGAATATATTCAAAAAGCTAATGAATTCTTCGATGCGGTTCAGGAAAAATCAATTAATGAGGAACTGAAAGTTCTCGCCCAGAAAAAAATCATTGATACATGGTATCTGGTAAACGATTATGAGCATGTTATCAATGAGGGAAGGGAACTTATTGAAAAATATCCTGAATCGATTTATGTTCAGGATGCTTTGTATAATATTGGTTGGGCATATTACGACACCAAGCAGTATGACCAAAGTATTACAACATTCAATGAACTGGTCACACGTTTTCCGACGGGAACAAAATCGGACAGGGCGCTCTTCCAGATTGGAGAATCATATTTCGACCAGGGTAATTACAGCGAGGCTGCACAGTATTACAACAGATTAGTTAACAAGATGCGTATCAATGAGTTGACCGACCTGGAAATTCAAAAAATTCAACGGGATAAGCTCGCAGGATTGACCGATGAAACAGCACTCGACCTTGCTGCAAAAGCTGCGTTGAAAGTTGGTGCCTGTTATGGCAGTTCGGGTGAATACGATAAAGCGAAAGAATCGTATAAGCGTATCGCAACCCTTTTCAGATATGATAAAACACTGATTTACGAAGCTTACCAGCGTCTTGCCAATATGTTTTTCGATATTGGTGATTTCAATGCGTGTATCCAGACATACCGTGATGCCATTGATGAAGTTCCCGATAAAGTACTCAAGGCAAAAATGCAGTGGTTAATCGCTCAAAGGTATTTCGAAGGATTCAATGAAAACAAATATTTCGAGAATGCTATCAACGAATTCAACAATTACATTATTTCGTACAGTGATGTGGCTTTCCGTGCCGGATTTGATCTTGACGAGGCTTTTTTCAATCTGGCACGGTCATATTATGAATTAGGGTTGATAATGCTGAGGAACAAGGAAACCGACACTGGCAAAGAGAATCTGCAACAGGCGGTGAACAACTACCAGAGAATATTTAAAGATTTTCCCGGAACCAAAATCAACGAGAAAATTTACTTTTATCTGGCGATGGCTTATCAGGATTTTGATACCGAGGAGTATATCAAGAATGCACTCAACTCTTACAACCTGTTGTTAACGACATTTCCTGAGACACTGTACAAACAGTATTGTTATGTAAAGATTGCCCGTGCCCACAAATCATTGAAACAATATGATACTGCAATCGAGTATTACAAAAAAGTCATTGATGAATTTCCCGAAAGTACACAGCTTGATGCCGTATGGTTCGAACTCGGTGTCACTTACAGGGACATGGGCGATGAGAGCGGGTCTGTGGAATACCTGCTGAAAGTCAGCAGGGAAAACAAACAGCTCTTTACTACTGCACGTTTGCTTTCATCACAAACGCTCAGAGACAAAGGTAATTCAAAAGAGATGGTTGATGTTCTTTCATATGCTTTAGAAATACCGGATGTAATCGAAAGCGACTATCGCCTCTCACAAATGTACCTTATGAGAGGAAATGCTTATAGGGCGCTTGATAATTTGGAAGCCGCTATTGCTGACTTCACCAGTGCATATGATCTTAACCAACCGGAAACCCGTCAAATCGCATCCGTTCAGAGAGCCGGTATATATATTGATCTTGAGCAGTATTCCCGCGCTGAAAGCGATTTACGTGAACTCATGAAGAGTGACGATGAGAGCATCAGACGAAGCGCACAGTTGCGACTTGCTATCATCAGCGTTCGACAGGGAAAAAGCGAACAGGCGGTTCAGACATATCTTGACCTTTATAGTACCACGGAAGAACCCAATGAAAAACTCGGTTTTTTAAGAAACCTGATCCAGTTGCATGCAACGAGTGAAGATTGGGTAGGTCTTGAAAAATACGCGACCATGATGATTGAGTCATCACTTGCGGAAGGAAAGAAACCGGAAGATCAGAATTTCTTTTACAAAGAAGAGGCGTATTATTTCCTGGGTAATGCATATGAAACTCAAGGTAGGAGAAAAGAAGATCCTTCGTTACCGATGCCTGTTACCCGTGAAGCTCGTCATGATTATGAGATGTCGGTATTTTATCTTGACCAGGGATTCACGAAATTCCCCAATTCGTTTTATTCCAGTGACATGCTCCTTAAAATCGGCGTTATGTACCTGACGAAACTGACGATGGTGGAGGATGCTCTTGATCTCGCTGCAAACTATTTCGAGAAATATATTACGAGTTTCCCTGCTACTGCGAATACGGAAATGGCACACTATTATCTTGGTTTTTGCTACCAAAATGGCAAGAGGTTTGATGATGCCATTAAAGTGTTCAGGTCGTTCGAGCAAAAATATCCCAATTCCGAATTTACACCGGAAGCCATTTTCTATTATAGTGACGGATATTATAATATTGGTAATCTTGAAGAATCTATTCGGGGATTTGACCGTATGATTACACGATACCCACGTCACGAGAAAACGGCTGAGGCTCTGTATACGGAAGCCTGGGCATATCTTGATCTTGAACAGGAAGATAATGCGATCACGACTTTCCAGAGACTGGTTAATGAATTTCCTCAGAGTGAATTTTCTCCAACATCGTTATTCAGCATAGCCGATTACTATTATAATAAACAGAGATACGAGGAGGCGATCTCCTATTATCAGATGGTTCTTGATAAATATCCTGATACCGATGTTGCGTTAAAAGTACCTGAAACTCTGAAAGACTTGAATGAAACAGTTGCCTATATCGAATATGAAAAAGGGTGGGGTATCTTTTCGCAGGCACAGGACACAAAAGATATTAATCTCTACCGACAGGCTGTGGAAGTGTTTAAGGTGATCGCTGACCAATATCCTAACACGGAAAGCGGTATCGGTTCTCTGTCAAACATGGGAATTTGTTATGAAGCGCTCAATATGTGGCAAGAAGCTATTACTGTCTATGACAGAGTCATTTCGATATATGAGGAAGGCGGCGAAGTAAGCACTGAAGCATTTACATTTGCCCGTATGCATAAGGATTATATTATTGCTAATAGAATATAAAATTATGGTACATGCTTTATATGCTTTGGCAAGGAGGAGACAGAATTGAGAGTTAAGAATGGATGGTTTGTTACCGGGCTGTCATTGCTGCTTGTCATGACTTCCGCAGGTTTGACTTTTGCGCAGGATGAAGAGGCTTTTGTGCAAAGGTCAATAATATCCCAGAAGGATGCGATTGTTCTCTCGGTGATTTATCCGGGTCTCGGACAGATGACAGCCGGCCAAAAATATAAAGGGATATCTTTTTTCCTGGGGGAAACAATTTCGTTGTTATTTGCGATAAATGCTCATGAAAACTACAATACAAAACAAAAAGTTTATACGAAAGACCTTAACGAGTTTTATAAAATTGCAACGAAAGGGAGTGGTTTATATAGCGATGCTCTCGATCAGTATAAAGATTTAAAAGATCGGAACGATGAACTGAATAATTTAAATACCACCAGAAATATTGCCCTGATAGCAGCAGCTGCAGTTTATGCATATAATGTGGTTGATGCAATATTTTTCTCCCCTTCGGCGAGTGAAGGCCAAAAGGCTGAAAAAAATAATTCGAAAACATTTATCGTACGGTCGACACTCTTTGAAAGAAATCCAGGAATTTTATTATCGAAAAGTTTCTAGCGGAAGGAGAGCATTAGGTGAAAAAGTTAATATTTTATGCAACATCAATAGCGTTGGTATATCTTGCAATAGGGTGCAGCAAAGATCATGATGAACCGACATTCAGTGTATTTACTGTTGCTAATAAACCCATGGATGTGGTTGCTTCCTATGAGAATGTAAATGATGATGTTGTTGTCACCTGGAAAATGAACGAAACTGAAAGTGTCATCAGTTATTATGTATCAGTATCGGATTCAAGCGAGTTTGACGCAGGTATTGTCAATAGCTATGTGACCAATAGTCTGGAGACGAGTTACCTGTATGATGTGACATCATTTATCCCGGCTGATGTCGATTCGACGATATTGTATTTTACCGTTTCAGCAATTTACAAGAGTGAAAGTGTAAATCGATTAATCGGTCCTCGCGCTGATGTGCCCGACAGCGCGTTAATTAAAAGAGACTAAAAATAATCGGCAATGTTTTTTAAAAGGAGAATTTACAATGGTTAAGCTGTTTATTGACGGTGGCCCTTTGATGTGGCCGCTCCTTGCTTGTGCAATTGCCGCAGTTGCTGTTGCTTTCGAGAGACTTGTTGTTCTTCACAGAGTTCCGACTGCGAAAAAAGCCGATCAGGAACTTGAAACGATTGAAACCGCTTTGAGAGAAGGCGGACTTGAGAAATGCGCAGAAGTTATTTCTAAGGGTAAAGGTCTCTTAAATTACATTTTTGCACATCTTCTCAGGCGGTATGACACTCTTGTAATCGAGAAAAGAGACCTTGATAAAGCCCGCGGTATTACTAAAACGGAGAGGGTGGAGGCAGATACTGGTACACAGTTCCTGATCAAACAGGCGGAGATGTCGGAAATAAGGGATGAATTGCATATTACCATTGATGAAACAACGCGGACTTATGTAACACGCTATTTAAGTGTTATGAACTCGGTTGCAACCATTTCACCATTGCTCGGTCTTCTCGGAACGGTTTTCGGTATGATCATAGCATTCAATTCTATTGCGGCATCCGGTACGGGTGATCCGAGAGTGGTTGCGGCTGGTATTGCCCAGGCGCTTATCACAACCGCTGCCGGTCTGTCAATCGCCGTTCCCACTATGGTTTTATACCGCTATCTTGGCCATAGGGCGGAAATTGCACGTAGTAGTGTTGAGGTGTATGCACTTATTTTTTCAAACACGCTTCTTGCATTGATAGAAAAAGAATAAAGTCACTGGGAGTGGTTTAAATGAAAACAAGAAAGTCTCGGGGATCTCTTAATTTTGAGGGTGAGATTGACATAACACCGATGATTGACTGTGTATTTCTTCTCCTGATATTCTTCATGGTCACAACAGTGTTCATTGATGTTAAGGGTTTAGTGGTGGATTTGCCAACAGCGGCCGAAAGTCAGGAAGAACAGCAACAGAAAAAGGATGTCAATATCATGGTATCAGCTGCCGGCGAATATACGGTAGCCGGAGATCCGGTCTCGTCTACTGGCTTGGCAATGGCTATACGCGGTGCCATGGATGAGTTCAACAACAGAAATGTTATCATTCAAGGCGATCCGGAGACTGAACACCGGTACATCGTTTATGCAATGGATATGGCTCAGGGAATGGGTGCCGAAGGTATGGCGTTCGCTATCGAGCAGACTGAAAGTCAATAATAAAACAGGTTGGAGTTACAATGGCAGTAAAAAGGAAAGCGTGTATACCAGAAGACGAAATGAATGTGACACCGTTGATTGACTGTGTATTTCTTCTCCTGATATTCTTTATGGTGACAACGGTGTTTAAAAACCCTGCAAAGCTGACAACGATTTTACCGATGGCTGAGAATTATTCGAAGCTTGACAAACGTCAGCTTATATGTGAGCTCGACAAGGATGGCAATATAGCCCTGAATGGTTCAATGGTGACTTTAGATTCGTTCGATGCGTACCTGGTCAGTCAAAAACAGGAAACCGGAACTAATTCGCTTGTGATAAGAGCGGATGTTGCGGCTAAACACGGCGAGGTTTTAAAGCTTATGACGATTGCACGATCAGTGCAGATTGAAACAATCGCTATAGCCGTTGATATTCCCGTGAAGGAAGAATGATTTTACAAGAGGGTTGGTGATTCGAATGGCAAGACGACATGTTTCAGAACGTTTCAGAGGTGCATCTGATGCTATTGATATGGAAAAGCTGGAAAGAGAATCGCAGAAATTGCTTTTCCTCGGTCTTGTGGTGGCGGTATCGTTTCACGCGGCGATTGGTTCATACTTCATGTTCAAGAGAACAGAAGTAAAAGTCGTTAAACCGCCGACGATGGAACTTGTTATTCGAAGACCACGAATGACTAAACCGTTTGAATTCAAGAAAAAACGTATCAAACAGCGCGAATATAAGAAAAAAGAAATTGTGCAGCGCAAACCAACCGCAGAAATTAAAACGAAATCCGTTCAGCAAAACATCCTGGGTAGTGTGGCATCGTATGAATTCAGTACCCAGATGGAAATTGATTCCAGTGCGAATGTATTTATCGCTGAGGGATTGGATATTGAGATGACAGCATCGAGGGAACCTGAAAAACAGATTTCCATGAAAGAAGAAATGATTTCGCTGGATGACCTTGATACAGGTCAGTATAAAGCGATGATTATCCAGGACCCCAATGACAAACAAAGCGTGAAGGGTTTCATCTATATTGCCACTTTGTGGGGCGCTCAGCTCGAACCGGCATACAAACGGGCAGTCATACATCTTTCCGATGCGGTAAACAGGTATACGAACATCCGGTCGAAAGTCGATAAACATCTTTTTGTCGATTCACGAAAGTTATTTGATACCCCGTTTGTATTTCTCTGTGTGGATAAACAATTCGAATTGACTGGCATCGAAGCACGGAACTTCGGTGAATATCTTCGTAAGGGCGGTTTCGCTGTTCTTGACAACGGCAAACCGACGAATGAATACGGTGCAGCGGAAGCCTCATTGCGCCAGATGCTGAGAGATGGACTCGGAAACGACGCAAAATTTCTCCCTATTCCCAATACACATCCGCTCTATCATTCGTTCTTTGATTTCAATGATGGTCCCCCCAACGGATCAGAGATTAATGTATCACAGGTGACGACGATTCTGAATCTTGGTGAAACCTATAACAGGACGACGATGTCAAAGCAGGTGCTCTATCTGGAGGGGATTACCCTGAGTGACCGTCTGGTGGCAATTTATTCGAACAAGGGGTATGCAGTAAAATGGGCTGACATATCCAATAATGAGCCCCAGCTGAGAATAGGTGTAAATATGGTCGTTTTTGCCTTAACACAGGAAGGAAGTATTGCCCAGCAGAAGATGGATTTATATTCAACCGTTCAATAATCAGAAAAATCTGGTTTTCAAACTTAACATTTGAAGGTGGGATTTGATATGTCGAAGAGTGTCAAGCAGAAATTATTGTGTACATTCTTGATTGCATTACCGTTGCTGGTCGCCACAAGCTGTTTCCTGTATCCTCCAGAAATACGCTATAATTCCTATCTGGCACCCATTCTGGTGGGTAACGATCCCGCGTATCTGATTGATGTGGAAACAACTTCATTTGTTTATAACATTGGTAATTCGGCAATTGAAGTTCACTATATGATGGAGAAGGACTTGAATGATCTGTTCCCTGATGAATCTTCACAGGACATCTATTCGACAAATCCTTATACATTTGGGGATTGGGTTGATCCCAACCTCGGTTATACTCCGAACAGGTTTACGGTTTTTAACGTAACTATCATCAACCGTGATTTCGCAAAAATGAGGATTGACCCTGTTGAAGCTGTGCTCATAACCGATCTCGGCGAAGAGTATCATTCGTATACGTATAGTGTGGCTGCGGCGAAATACGGTAAGAGTTTTGAAGATTATTACAGAACAATACGCGGTCAGTCCGGAAACGAATATTACCGACATGAAATGAGACTCGGTATGGTCCGCGGTAAAAACTATGGTCTTGAAGAAGTTGTATTCCGTGGAGATAATTATTCCGGACTTATTACATTCGACAAATTGAGACCGGAGGTCCAGCGGGTTCAGTTGGTACTAAATAATATCGTATATCGTTTTGATGCATTCAACAGACCTGCCGATGTGACCACTGCCCGGTTCAATTTCGAGCGTAAAATCGATAAAATAGTTGTAACACGTGAAATGAAACAGAAAGAGCTCGAGCGTGAAAAAGTCAGAATCAGAATGACAGGACCGCAGCAGATCGTGAACAACCGGATCAACGATAATGCGAGAGGCGCCCTAGCCATTGATAAATTGTTCGAGAGTAATACCGTCACCATGGAGACATGTTTTATTGATCGGTATCGCAGAAATGAAGTTGATCCGGGACGCATGGTTGTTTCGTTTACCGTTGGCAAGGATGGTTCCATCATATCTCAAAATGTTATTGAGGTTATCGGAATCAACAGTGAAAATTTCATGAGCTGCATCCTCCAGTCAATCGGTCAACTGAAATTTGAACCGATCGTGGATATGCCTTTGGAAGGCACAAATATTGTCAAAGGTCCGGCGGAAAATGTCAATGTGTTGTATCCCCTTGAATTTTCAATATACGTTGAAGAAGAATAAGCTCTCAATATGACCTATCAATAAACCACCCCCCAAAGGGCAGTGAAAACTGCCCTTTTTTTATTACTTCTGTTAAGACAGTACGAATAAAAGGGTTAAAAAGAAATTGCTTTAGTGGGAAAAAACAAGTATATTGAAAAACTATTATAAATTATACCTGGATCGGCGGCTATGCTTGAAGAATTAACAGAAAAACTCGACACGATTTTCCGTAAACTCCGTGGACAGGGCAAATTGACCGAAGCAAATATCAGGGACGGTCTTCGTGATATTCGTCGTGCCCTTCTTGAAGCGGATGTGAATTTTAAAGTTGCCAAGCGGTTTCTCAAGGATGTTGAACAGAAAGCGCTTGGGAGTGAAGTGCTTTCGAGTATTTCTCCCGCTCAGTTGATTGTAAAAATTGTTTATGACGAAATCATAACCCTTCTTGGCGGTGAATCAGTCATATTCCAGCCGGGAAACGCTCCATGTGTCATCGTGGTCTGCGGTCTTCAGGGTTCCGGGAAAACAACCTCTGTCGTAAAACTTGCCTTGTATCTCGAAAAAAAAGGAAAGAAAGTTCTTGTATCAAGCGTGGACGTTCATAGGCCTGCAGCTATTGAACAGTTGAAAGTGCTTGCTGACACTCATTCGATTCCTTTTTTCCTGTCTGGTGAGAACCATGATCCATCGGTTATATCTCATAAGGCGCTGGAAGAATACCGAAGTTATAATCATGATATTCTGATTATGGATACAGCCGGCCGGCTTCATGTTGATGACGAAATGATGAATGAACTCTCCCTTGTGAGAGATATTCTCAAACCGCTGCACATTCTTTTTGTTGCTGATGGAATGACCGGTCAGGATGCGGTCAACGCGGTGGAAGGTTTCCAGCGCTATGTTGAGTTTGATGGTGTTATTCTGACCAAAATGGATGGGGATGCCCGTGGAGGCGCCGCCCTTTCGATTCGCGAAGTCACGGGTAAACCGATACTGTTTGTAGGAAACGGAGAACGAATTGAAGCATTTGAACAGTTTCACCCTGACAGATTCGCGTCTCGAATACTTGGCATGGGTGACATCGTTTCCCTGGTTGAGAAAGCACAGGAAGTGATCGATGAGCGGAAAGCCAGGCAATTACAGGAAAAAATGCTGTCAGCACGTTTCACGCTTGATGATTTTCTTGACCAGCTCCAACAAATTAAGAAAATGGGTCCCCTCGAACAGATTATCGGAATGATTCCGGGGATAGGTAAGACACTTAAGAATTTTAAGCTACAGGATGATGGAAGGCTTAAGTATATTGAGGCGATTATCTATTCCATGACCAGAAAAGAACGTATGCATCCTCATATCATCGACGGGTCACGGCGGAAGAGGATTGCACAGGGTTCCGGAACGACACTTCAGGAAGTCAACGGTCTTTTAAAACAATTCTTTGCCATGCAGAAAATGATGAAAAAAATGTCGAGAATGACAGGTTCCATGCGTATGATGCAGAATTTCAAAATGCCTTTACCATAAAACCATTCCAAGGAGGAAAGCACTTGGCAGTAAAACTCAGAATGAGAAGGATGGGCTCGAAAAAACGACCGTTTTACCGGATTGTTGCTGCAGACAGCAGATACCAGAGAGACGGGCGGTTTCTCGAAGTGGTCGGTTACTATGATCCCATGGTCAAACCATATAAATTAGTTGTTGATCGCGAAAAAGCTGTCGGATGGCTCCAGAAAGGTGCCATGATGTCGGAAACGGTCGAAAGCTTGCTTCGTAAGGAAGGCATTGTCCAGGAAGTGAATAGTGCAAAAACACACTCAGGAAAAACGGAGATGCCGGTCGATGCACAGGAAGAGTCACAGCAAGGCTGAATCAGTGTCGGATGACACTGCTGTGCCCTATCACAATACCGGCGCTGAGAGTGAACTCATCGCTATAGGCCGTGTCAACAGGGCTCAGGGACTTCGCGGAGAGCTGAGAGTCATCAAGCTGTCGAATGTTGCTGATCGGTTTTCATCTCTCAATACTGTTATTCTTGAGTTGAAAAACGGCACACGGATCAATTACACAATCGAATACGTAACAGAATCAGATAATCACGTTCTGATAAAACTGTACGGCGTCCATGACAGAAATGATGCTGAAGCATTAAAGGGTGCTTATATAATGGTGAAAACCAATGATATTCCACCCCTTGACAACGATTATTATTATTCCTTCGATTTGGTTGGCATGGATGTCTACGACACCGGTGATGAAAAAATCGGCACGATTAAAAAAATTGAACATTATCCGGCTCAGGATGTGCTCGTTATCGAACTCAAGGGTAAAACCGTCATGCTTCCCGCAGTAAAGGAATACATTCTCGAGATCGATGTGAAAACGAAAACAATGCGGGTCGATATCCCTGAAGGATTGCCGGTATACCCGGACCGTGTGAGAATGTGAGATGACGAATGAATTGACCATTCATGTTTTAACCATTTTCCCGGGGATCTTTGACAGTTTTCTCATGTATGGAATGGTCAGACGTGCTATTGAAAAGAATTCACTGAAAGTTGATCTCGTGAACATCAGGGATTCTGCCGAGAATCGTCACGGGACCGTCGATGACATCCCTTACGGTGGCGGGTCGGGGATGATTATGAAACCCGACATACTGACTAAAAGCCTGAAACGGACAATTGAAACATGTAAGAAACCTGGTCCCGAAGTCATTCTTCTCACACCGCTGGGAAAAATGTTTGACCAAAAGGAGGCAAACCGTCTGAGTTTGGCCGAAGAGTTCGTGATTGTCTGCGGTCGATACAGGGGAGTGGACGAGCGGTTCAGGGAACGCTCTGTAACCACAGAATTGAGCATCGGGGATTATGTCCTCTCGGGCGGAGAACCGGCGGCGATGGTTGTTATCGATGCAGTTTCACGGCTGATTCCGGGTGTTCTCAATGATTTTGAGAGCGGACTTGATGATTCTTTTCAGGACGGGCTTCTGGATTGTCCATGGTATACCCGCCCGCAGATTTTCGAGGGACTTTCCGTGCCTGATGTGCTCTTGAGTGGTGATCATAAAAAAATAAAAAAGTGGCGGTATGAGCAATCATTACAAAGGACCATTTCACGACGGCCAGATATGATCAATAGAAATTATACGAGAAACAATAACGAAAAAAATGCATGAGTGAGGTTCAATATGGCAACTCTTGAAACACTTACCAGTAATCAGATACGAACGGATATACCCGATTTCGAACCGGGAGACAACATTGATGTTCATGTCCGTGTCGTTGAGGGTGACAAGGAACGGGTTCAGATCTTTACCGGTACTGTGATTCAACGCCGTGGGAGCGGAAATTCTTCCACATTTACGGTCCGGAAGATTTCCGCCGGTGTCGGTGTTGAGAGGATTTTCCCCCTCAATTCACCGATGATCGCAAAAATTGAGAAAAACCATTCTACAAAAGTCCGGCGATCGAAAATTTACTATCTGAGGACTTTACGGGGCAAGGCCTCGAGACTCAAGCGTGATTACACTTCATGAATCCATGCAGCGGATGGTTGTCGAATTTGACACGTGAAAAATGCGCGTTATGGGGCAGAGAACATGTATGAAAGTGCTTGACTATTTCGATGGTCTTTCGTATCTTTAGCACGCGCTTTTACTTGATGTTTCATAAAGACTTACAGTGTTAGGGAGTTTAAATGTCCGGTACGTTTTCGGGCGGTGTTCATCCTGATGATGCAAAGGATATCAGTAAAAACTGTGCTCTGGAACCAATGCCTCTCCCCGCAGTAGTTGTTCTTCCTGTTTCACAGCATCTCGGCGCTCCGGCAAAAGTAATCGTTGAAAAGGGTCGGGCGGTGAAAAAAGGCGATGTGGTGGCTGAACCCGGCGGTTTTGTCTCCATTCCTTTCCACGCTTCAATATCGGGCACAATCAAAGCGATCGAACAGCGGTATACCCCCCTGGGAAAAAAAGTCCTCAGTGTCATAATCGAGAGTGATGGCGAAGACCGTTGGTCGGACGGGCTGAACATGCACCGTGATTTTGCTTCGATCTCACGTGATGAAAAACGTTCGATTGTCCGTGATGCCGGAATCGTCGGCATGGGGGGAGCCGCATTTCCGACACATGTGAAATTGTCGCCTCCTGAGAACAAGCCCATCGACACTGTGATCTTGAACGGGGTGGAATGCGAGCCCTATGTCACCTGCGATTACCGACTCATACTCGAACGGTCCAGGGATATCGTCGAAGGATTCAAAATTATCATGGAGATTCTTAACTGTTCAAAAGGTGTCATCGGCATCGAGGGAAATAAACCGGACGCAATCAAGATTATGCGTGAAGCAGTCGTGGATGTGCGGGGTATCACAGTTGAGGAACTCAAGGTGAAATACCCCCAGGGCGGCGAAAAACAACTCATTTATGCCGTCACCGGACGCAGGGTTCCCGCTGGCGGTCTCCCCATGGATGTCGGATGTGTGGTGCAGAATGTCGGTACCGCTGCGGCTATCTATGAGGCGGTTATGTTGAACAAGCCGCTCATAGAGCGTGCGGTGACCGTAACCGGCCATGGTGTTGTCAGCCCCCGTAATGTGATCGCCAGGATAGGCGATTCGTTTGCAAACCTTATTGCATATGCCGGCGGGTATACTGAAAAGGCCGATAAACTGATCATGGGCGGCCCGATGATGGGGCTTGCTCAATTTACCGACGATGTTCCGGTGACAAAGGGAACGTCAAATCTGCTCGTTATGGAAGAGCATGAAACCCGGGCTGACATTCAGCAGCCGTGTATTTCGTGCGCCCGCTGCGTTGATGTATGTCCGATGAATCTTATGCCGACCACTATCAGCTTGTATGTCGAACATGAGCATTGGGATGAGGTGAAGGAGTACGGTGCGCTCGACTGCAACGAATGCGGTTCATGCTCCTATATCTGTCCCGTCAAGAGAAAGCTGGTTGAATACATCCGTTTCGGTAAGGCGACTTTGACCGCACTTCGTGCGAAGGAGTTAGCGGCAAAAAAGGCTGCGGAATAAAAAACCGCATAAATTCAGACGGAATCACACCGATATTTGTGGAGTTTACATAGTATGGCAAGAATGTTCAAGGTTAGCTCATCACCGCACATCAGGGACAAAACTGATATTCCGGTCATCATGTATTCCGTTATTGCTTCACTCGTTCCCGCGCTGATTGGAGCCGTATTCTTCTTTGGATGGGATGCGGTCAGGATAGTTGTACTGTGTATTACCGCATGTGTTGCGACCGAGGGGATAATCGGAAAATTATCGGGCAAGCCGATCACCGTGACCGATGGCAGCGCCGTCGTTACCGGACTCCTGCTCGCATTCAACCTTCCCGGAGGCGTCTCATGGTGGATTCCGGTCGTCGGAAGTGTTTTTGCGATTGCTGTAGGCAAGATGACGTTCGGTGGGCTTGGATACAATCCCATGAATCCTGCTCTATTGGGAAGAGTTTTTCTGTTGATCAGCTGGCCGGTCGAGATGACTGCGACCTGGACTTCGCCGACAGGATTCAACAGAATCGACGCTGAAACAATTGCCACCCCGCTTGCCATTTTAAAGCACAATACCGAAATACTGATACACGGGTCCGCACAATCTATTGAAGCTGTCAATGAGGCTACCCTTGCGATGGCCAATCTGACAGATTCGTATATGGACCTGTTTCTGGGTAAAGTTTCCGGATGTATCGGTGAAACATCAGTGCTGCTGTTGCTTCTCGGCGCGGCATACTTGATGTACAAGCGGATTATAGGCTGGAGGATTCCGTTCTCATTTGTTGTGACGGTGGCGTTTTTAACCTGGATTTTCGGTGGGTACGCGGGGTATTTCACAGGGCCGTGGCTGTTTCATTTACTTTCTGGCGGTCTGATAATCGGGGCGTTTTTCATGGCGACCGATATGGTAACAAGCCCGATTACACCGCGGGGGCGTATCCTGTTCGGTATCGGATGCGGTGTCATCACGGTTATCATCAGGCTGTGGGGAGGTTATCCAGAGGGAGTCAGTTTTTCCATCCTCCTCATGAATCTGACGGTTCCGCTTTTGGACCGGTACTTGCGTCCGAAAATTTTTGGCAGGGTAACATCGAATGGTTGATACCATAAAAATCGGATGTGTGTTGATGGTGTATACCCTCGTCGTGAGCGGTGCGCTTGCATTTGTGAACATCTCAACTGCGCCGCGCATCGAGAGTAACAAAGCAGCGGCTGAACAGAGTGCACTTGGCGAGGTTCTGCCGGGCATGAACGGGTTGTTTCAGATAATGGAAGGCGATGGCGGGTTCCTCTGGTGGATCGGGTACCGTGATGAGAAAAAAACGGAAATCAGTGGATACATTTTCAAAACAACAGGTGCCGGGTATTCCTCGAATATTGAAACGTTGGTCGGTGTGGATACCGATGGCATTATAAACGGGGTAAAAATCCTTTTCCAGCAGGAAACACCGGGTCTCGGGGACCGGATTGAAGAGGTAAGCCGGAGTGACAGTGAACCCTGGTTCACTCGTCAGTTCAAAGGTAAATCCATTCACGAAATCCTGAAAGTCGTCAAGGACGGCGGAACCATTGATGCTATAACCGGCGCCACCATAACTTCACGAGCCGTTACCGAGTCGATTAATAGAGGTATCACACACCTTCAAAAGAACGCAGGTATTCATTTATGAGTGTTCTCAAGGAATTGACAAAGGGTATTTATAAGGAAAATCCTATATTCAGGATCGTACTGGGGATCTGTCCGACACTTGCTATTTCAACGTCCGTCGAAAACGGGGTTGGAATGGGCATCGCTGCAACTGCGGTGCTGGTCTGCTCGAATGTCGTTATCTCTCTCCTGCGTCATCTGGTGCCGAAAAATATCCGTATTCCCATTTTCATTGTCGTGATAGCGACATTCGTTTCAATTGTCGAGATGCTTATGCAGGCGTATTATCCGGCATTGTATAAAGCGCTCGGTATATTCGTTCCGCTCATTGTGGTGAACTGTATCATTCTGGGAAGAGCCGAAGCATTTGCATCCCGTAATGGAGTGTTCGTTTCGATTCTCGATGGTATCGGAATGGGTATCGGTTTCACCCTCAGCCTGGTCGTTATTTCGATAATCAGAGAAATTACCGGCACCGGTGCGTTTTACGGGATATCAATTTTACCGTCTTCATTCAAGCCGGTCGTGGTCATGGTGCTTGCCCCGGGTGCGTTTCTGACACTTGGATATCTTCTCGGCCTTAGCAATTGGTTTGATAAATCCATGGAAAAATAACAACCGGAGAGTTGTTCAATGGATATAGGACATTACTTCGCTCTCATCATCGGTGCGATATTTATCAGTAATTTCATACTTGCAAAATTTCTTGGGATATGCCCTTACATCGGCGTTTCCAGGAAAATGGATTCCGCCATCGGTATGGGTTTGGCCGTAACATTCGTGATGACATTGGCATCTGCGGCGACCTGGCTGATATATGCGTTTCTGCTCGATCCGGAAACGAATATTCTCGGTGGTGTCAACCTTGTATTCCTCAAGACGCTTTCGTTCATCGTCGTCATTGCTGCCCTTGTCCAGTTTGTCGAAATGGTCGTTCAGAAAACATCACCGGTGCTGTATAATTCACTCGGTATTTATCTTCCGCTCATAACCACAAACTGCGCAATCATGGGTGTTACCGTCCTGAATATTGATCAACAGTATAATTTTATTGACGGTCTCGTGAATGGTTTTGCGTCCGGTCTCGGTTTTACACTTGCCCTGATATTAATGGCGGGGCTCCGTGAGAAACTTGATATGTATAATATCCCGAAACCGCTTCGCGGCGTGCCGATAGCCTTTATCATGGCGAGCCTGATGTCGCTGGCCTTTTTGGGGTTCAGCGGGCTTGCGCTCAAGTAGGAGTATGATATTTTCATGAATCCTGTCGTGTTATATTCGCTCATCAGTCTTGGTGGATTGGGGTTTGTTCTTGGTTCGATGCTCGCCTTTGCGTCGAAGAGGTTTTCGGTGGAAGTAAATCCGCTCGTGGAGAAGGTCATAAATATCCTCCCGGGTGCGAACTGCGGAGGCTGCGGATACGCGGGATGCGCCGTATATGCGGAATCGGTTGCTCAACACGGTGCCTCAACCACTCTCTGTTCTCCCGGTGGTCCTGAAGTAATCCAGAAAATATCGAAGCTTCTCGGCATAGAACAGACATCGGTCGTCAGAAAGGTCGCGTTCCTCCACTGCGCCGGGTCGAAAGACACGGCAAAGGACAAATATGTGTATGACGGTGTCGCGAACTGCCGTATGGCGATTTCGCTCGGCGGCGGCCACAAGGCGTGCGAGTACGGATGTCTTGGATTCGGTGACTGTGCCGCTGTTTGCAAGTTCGATGCACTGCATATGGATGAAAACGGCTTGCCGGTGGTTGATTATGGCAAATGCACGGCGTGCGGTGCGTGTGTGCGCATTTGCCCCATTCATCTCTTTACGCTCGAACCCGATACGACGATTATTTATCTTACATGTTCATCCCTTGACAGGGGAAAGGCCGTCAAGGATGTCTGTTCTGTCGGGTGCATCGGGTGCGGTATCTGTGTGAAAGTCACCGGGGGTGACGCAATGGAAATGAAAGACAATCTGCCTTTCATCGATTATAATAAATCTCCGAACCTTATCCTGGCACATTATAAGTGTCCGACAAATTCTTATATTGACAGGGCGCTCAAACGGCCGTATATGAGCATCGATACAAAGTGCAAGGGGCACGGCAAGTGCGCCGAAGTCTGTCCGGTGAAAGACTGCATTTCGGGTGAAGCCGGCAAACCTCACAGCATTGATCCGAAAAAGTGTATCGGATGCGGGCTTTGCCTTGGTGTATGCCCGGAAAAAGCCATCCATGTCATCGGTGCTATGGGATATGTCGGAATGGATATGAACACTTGAGAGATGAACGGCTTATACCCCCGTTCACGGCCCCGTCGGGAAAGTTTTCACAGAGGGATCGGTTATGGAAGGGTATGAATATCCCTATTACGGTATGGAGGACGGCAGTTCCTCTACCTCATCGAAGCATGAATCTTCATCTGGCGAACAGGCCAGCCAGCAGCCGCCTGCCGCAGAAAATGTCCCCGTTACAGCCGTTCTGGCTGGTTTCGATCCCGGCCGCTTGTGTGAGCTCGAAGCAACGTCCCACGATTTGACAGAAAGAAAAGTGTCCGGATCATCCTCACGGTTCGGCCAGGAATCACTCCCAATTGTTGCGTATCGTGACGATTCCGGCCGTGTTTCAATTCATCCTCTCGGTAATTTTGAAATACCTGCCGGTGTGTCGCCCGCGCGATGGAACAGCATGGATGCAGACAGTCTTTTCCCGAAAAAGCGGAAGGTTGCTCGAAAAAAAAATGCGGTGCCTGAAGCGATTCCTGAGGAAACATCTATCGAGCCCCGGAGCGTGAAAACGGTTGCCGTCGAGAAAAAAGGGCAGGAAGTGGTCAAAGAAGAGCACGACCCGACTGAAATGCCGTTTCTTGACCATCTCGAAGAGTTTCGCTGGGCGCTCCTGAAATCGCTGTTTGCGATCGCCGCGGGCATGATCGCTGCATGGTTCCTTTCCGACATGTTTTATAGCACAGTCACCAGGCTCGCAAAAGAAGCCGAAATACCCCTTATCGCGACAAAGCTGATGGAGCCGATCATGTTGAAACTCCAGATGGCGTTTGTCATGGGAATTGTTCTTTCATTTCCTTTCGTGCTTTATTATATCTGGTCGTTCGTCTCTCCCGGATTGTATAGAAGCGAAAAAAAGTGGATATTGCCGCTTGTTTTTACCGCCACATTTCTTTTTCTTGTCGGTGCCTCTCTTTCATATTTTCTCGTGCTTCCGTATATGCTGAAATTTGTTAAAAACTTTCTTCCAGCCGACATTACCCAGATGGTGACGATCGGCGATTTTGTCGGGAAACTCCTGAAATTCACCGTACTATTCGGTGTCATTTTTCAGCTTCCGCTTCTCTCGTACATCCTGGCAAAGATTGGTATAATAAAATATACCCTGATGAAGCGTTACCGGAGATATGCCATCGTTTCCATATTTATTATTGCTGCCATATTGACCCCGCCTGATCCATATAGCCAGATCGTTCTGGCAATTCCGCTTCTTGTCTTATATGAAGTGAGCATTCTTGTCGCACGGATAGCCGGTAGAAAAACTGTCCTGCAATCATTGTCCGGATAAAAAGATATACATACCATCAGGGTGATGACCGCCCGGGACTGAGCGAACGGACATGCTGATATCCGGTGAATTATCCTGCTTTCCAGAGAGCGAATTCTGTGCAAGGAATTTTTTTTTAATGATGATATAAGGCAAGAATTCGGAGCTTGTCGTGTATTTTTTCTTGAAACTATGAAGCCCCATATTTCTTGACTTTATAAAATTGAAATACTATATTAAAAAACTATATTTCAATTCATACCGGACAAGCCTTTCTTCATGGTGAGTATAAAAAAACGGGGTTTCTGTGGAATTAACACAACACACCGTAGCCGGCATCGTCCACGACGTGTACGATATCATGCGGGAACGTTTTTTGGCCCCGGATCCGAATATCGATGCAGTTATGTCACGAATACTCGAGAAGAAAGGTAAGGGGGTCAGGCCCATCTTCATGGCCCTCGTTGCCGAGTTGGTCGGCGGTTCATGGGAATCTGTCCGGCAGGCAGCCGTAGTCATCGAGGCTATTCACCTCGCGTCACTCCTCCACGATGATGTTGTCGATGGTGCTGAACTCCGTCGTGGTGTGCCGTCACTGAATTCAAAACATTCGAATAAGGTCTCTGTTCTGTTCGGTGACTTGCTATTATCGAATGCACTCGAGATTATGGACTGTCTGGACAACGGCTCCGCTGTCAGCATCATTCATCAATTGATAAAACGAATGGTCAGGGGGGAAATCAGGGATACCCTCGACGGTATGCTGATCACTGAGGAACAGTATTTAGAAGCAATAGAGGATAAAACCGCTTCGATGTTTTCCGCTTCGGGGGAACTGAGTGTTCTGTTTTCCGGTGTTGAGGGGGATGCACGCAGATGGGCACGCGAACTCGGTGAAACTGTCGGCATGGCGTTTCAGATAATCGACGATACACTTGACTACAATGGTAACAAAGAGGTCATGGGAAAGTCTTTGTGCATGGACCTGCTGGGGGGGCATGCGACACTGCCGCTGATTTATTCCCTGCGTGGCATGTCTCAGGAAAAAAGAGACGTTTTTTTATCGGACCGCGATGGGTCACATGAAGATGTGTGCGCTTTTGTCAGGGAAAGGGGAGGAATAGACTACTCTTACCGTAAAGCGGAAGAGTATTCGGAGCGTGCACGGGAAATTGTACGGCAGTTCGACAATTCCCGTGTGATTCCCGCATTCGAGGCTTTTATTCGCATGATCATGAACCGTCACCACTGAAACGGTGAACAGTTACAGGAAAGGAATCCCTGAAAAACAGTGAGCCTCGACCGTCGCAAACGAAACATCTTGATTATCTCTTTCGCGGTTTTTATCGTTATCGTATGGCTTGTTTTCAGCGGATGGCTCGGGAAAAAATGCGTACTGGTTGAATCAACCAGCTTTTTAATGAACACGAGTGTCACAGTGAAAATATTCGCGCCTGATGAGGATGAAGGGCGGAATATTATTCAGGAAGCGTTCGTACGGGCAAGGGCTTTAGAACATATTATGGAGCCGCTGAAAGGCGACGGTGAACTCAAGCGAATTAATTCGGGACCTCCGGGTGTGTGGTGGGGTATAGGGTCGGAACTTAGGACCGTTCTGGAACGTTCGATATTTTTTCATAAGAAGTCGGGTGGTGCATTCGATCCGACCATTGGTGCGGTGAAATGGCTCTGGGACTTTGAAAACGGAGGCAGACTCCCGTCTGAAGAGGAAATAAGGACCGCTTTAAAAACGGTTGGTTTGTCGTACATTGAACTCCGTGGTGACAGCCTGAATCTCGGAACACTGGGGTCAAAACTCGACCTCGGTGGAGTGGCAAAAGGGTATGTTGTCGACAGAATGGTCGACGTCCTCAGGGACAGGGGGATCGAAGCGGGTCTTGTGAATGCAGGCGGGAATATTTTTTCGTTCGGTAAAAAACCCGGCGGAAAAGACTGGGTGATAGGATTACGGCATCCCCGGACCAACCAGACAATCGTTATGGAACACGTTTTGTTGCCGGCTGTCGCAACTTCAGGGGATTATGAACGGTATTTCATAAAGGACGGCATCCGCTATCACCATATTCTCGACCCGGTAACAGGGTATCCCGCCCGTGGCTGTATGTCGGTGACCGTATGGGCTGAAACGGCAATAGACGCCGATATTCTCTCGACAACGATATTTGTTCTGGGACCGGAAAAAGGACTGGTATTTGCAGAATCTCAGGAAAATGTCGAGACACTGATCATTTATGAGACACCGGATGGCGGTGTCGGTCATGTCTTTACAACCGGTGTGAAAGACAAGATTACGTTCTGACTCAAAGAAGCAATCACGAAAGTTTTTTACATACAGTTCATCATAAATAGTTCGTGGTCATAATGAATGAGTTGAGGTGATTCACAATGGCGTACCTGAGTGTCAATGTTGATTATGTGGCGGTTATTCGCGAGTCGCGAAAGACGGATGAGCCGGATCCGGTATATGCTGCAGGGCTGATCGAGTTGGCCGGGGCGCAGGGGATAACCGCACATCTTCGTGAGGACCGCCGTCATATAGTCGACCGGGATATCCGCTTGTTACGTGAAGTGGTCAGGCTTCCGTTCAATCTTGAGATGGCTGTAACGGATGAAATGCTTACGATCGCCTCCGCTCTTGCCCCGGACCTGGTAACCTTCGTTCCTGAAAAGCGGCAGGAAATTACCACGGAAGGTGGGTTGGATGTACGGGGAAACGAGAGAAAGATTAAAAAGGCCATCAGTATGATGAACGATCAGGGGATAGTGACAAGCCTGTTCATCGATCCTGACCGCAGCCAGATCGAGATATCGAAGAATCTCGGTGCACGGTGTGTGGAACTGCATACCGGGGAGTATGCAAATGCAAAGACGGCTGATGAGGCCAACAGGTATTGTGCGGCGCTTGCGGACGGGGCGCGTTGTGCACATGATAGTGGTCTTGAGGTTCATGCCGGTCATGGTCTGACGTACATAAATATTTCACGGGTTGCCGCGATACCTGATATCGAGGGATTCTATATCGGTCATTCGATCATGGCGAGAGCAATCTATGTCGGTCTTGACAGAGCGGTAAGGGAGATGCTTCACCTGATACAGAACGTAAAGAAAGGATAGAAATGATCCGAACAAGTGCTTCGCTGAGAACGAAGAAAGAAAAGTATTCATTGAGTTGGAAAATCGCCCTGATTGCAGGACTGGTCATCTTTTCACTCTGGAAGGTTTTTCCTTCCTATCAGTATTACACCATGTCTTCTGCCGAGCGTGATGCAATGGATCCGGGGAATCTGGATGAACTGAAGAGCAAGGTTCTCAATCTCGGGCTGGATCTTCAGGGCGGAATCCATCTTGTCATGGAAGTCGATACTGCCGGTATGAATGACAAAGAGACTAACGACGCTGTTGACCGGGTCATGACTGTAATTGCAAACCGTGTCGACCAGTTCGGGCTGGTTGAACCCATTGTGCAGCGCCAGGGGGGGAACAGGATTATCATCGAGCTTCCCGGTATGCGCGATGTCGAGCGTGCGAAAAACCTGATCGGGCAGACAGCCCGCCTCGAGTTCAAACTTCTCAAAAGCGATGCAGATATACGGTTTATCATCGATAAGATTAATTTTTATCTGTCCGGTTCACCCGATTCGACCGCAGTTGTTGATTCGACCGAGGCAGACCTTTTCGGAGAAGAAGCAGCAACGGAAGAATTGAAGAAGTTTGAGCGCCTGCTACAGTTTCAGCAGACTGGCGGCGACCCGAGTTTTGACATGCTCATCAAACCGAATGATGTACCACGGGTTCAGGCGTTTCTGAACGATTCCGGAGTTCAGAAAATTCTTGCGGATTCGAGGGTGCTCATGTTATGGGGACCGGAAAATAACCGTCGGCCGGATAATCTTCGGGAGCTGTTCCTCGTCAACGCCGCAAGTGAAATGACCGGCGACAGGATAAACGACGCGCGGGTAGCGATGGGAGCTGGCATCGATGCCGGCAAACCGGAAATCGCCATAGAAACCACTTCCGAAGGTGTACGAGAATTTGCGAGAATCTCCGGGGCGAATATAGGAAAACGTCTTGCGATTGTGCTCGACAACATCGTGTATTCTTCTCCTAAATTCATCACCAAGATTTACGACGGCAATGCGCGGATCACCGGCAGTTTCTCCCAGGAAGAGGCCAGGGACCTGGCGATTGTGCTGCGGGCCGGCTCGCTTCCTGCATCGGTCAATATCATCGAGGACAGAACCGTCGGACCTTCTCTCGGAATCGATTCAATCAGAAAGAGCAAGGTTGCGGGCATTATCGGATTCATCGTCGTCGTTCTTTTTATGATTGTATATTACATGGGCGCCGGAGTAATTGCGGTTTTAGCCCTCCTGCTCAATTTATTGTTCATTTTCATGTATCTGGCGTTTTTCAGGGCGACACTCACCCTGCCGGGAATTGCAGGTATCATCCTTACCATCGGTATGGCGGTTGATGCGAATGTCCTTATTTTCGAGCGTATCCGCGAGGAACTGAGGCTCGGGAGCACTACCCGGGTTTCCGTCGACAACGGATATACAAAAGCCCGTTGGACGATTCTCGATTCCAATATTACAACAGTTTTAACCGCAATCATTCTCTATAATTTCGGAACGGGACCAGTCCGTGGATTCGCCCTGACACTCATGGTCGGTATTGTATCGAGTGTCTTCACAGCGCTTTTCGTGACGAGAGTGGTTTTCGATATTCTGACGCACAAAATCAATCTATCGAAGATTTCAATCGGGGCGTTCTCGGTGTTTGTCAATTCCAAGGCCAGGTTCATCTTGAACCGCAAGAAGGCATATGTTATCTCAGGGCTGATAATCCTTGCCGGTATCGTCTCGCTTGTCATACACGGCGGGCCGAAATACTCGATCGATTTTCTCGGTGGTTCGATGTTCGAACTGCACTTTGTGAAACCCGTGACAGTCGCAGATATCCGGAGCACTCTCAGCACTGTCGATGTCAAGGGGACAGACCTGTCTACGAGCGAAATAAAGTTCCTCGGAAAAACAAGACAGGATGTCCTCATCCGCATCGTCAAAGTGGGTAATATGGAAGAAACATCCGCCAGGGTGAAGCAGGCGCTGGCCGATAAATTCTCGGACAGCCTCCCGCAGGACAGGACGGAATGGATCCTGCGCGAGGAACAGGTCGGGCCGACCATCGGTGCCGAGTTGAAGGGGAAAGCCTTATGGGCGATCCTCTTCTCGCTCATCGTCCTTGTGGTCTACATTACCGTACGGTTCGATTTCAAGTTTTCTATGGGCGCGATACTCGCCCTTGTCCATGACGTTCTGATAACGGTCGGTTTGTTTTCGCTCCTGGGCAAGGAAATCTCGCTGACAATCATTGCGGCGCTGTTGACCATTGTTGGGTATTCACTCAACGATACCATTGTTGTTTTCGACCGTATCCGTGAGAAATTACGCAAGGGAGTCAGGGGAGATTATCTGGCAACCCTCGATAATTCGGTGAACGAGACCCTTTCCCGAACTGTTATCACGTCATTGACTACTCTTTTTACTGTCATAGCATTGTTCCTGTTCGGCGGGGCCGTCATCCACGATTTCTCTTTCGCCATGCTGGTCGGTGTCATCGTGGGTACTTATTCCTCGATATTCGTCGCGACGCCGCTTGTGGCAGAGTGGTATCTTGCATCCGAGAAGAAACGGGTTATTAAGTGACCGAAACTTCAGTCTTCCAATAAAAAAAGGGCGGCGTCAGTGCCGCCCTTTCCGTTTCAGGATCAGGGACCGTTCAGTCAATTTTCCATGTTGTTCCTTCGGGCCGATCCTCGAGGGATATCCCGATGGCTTTCAGCCTGTCGCGGATCAGGTCCGAAAGTGCCCAGTTTTTCTCACTGCGGGCGTCCGTCCGTATTGTTATTATTGTATTTAAAGTGCCTGTTAATCCCTTCTCTCTAAAATCATCTTCTGAAAAATCTTTAATGAAATTGTTTTTCCGTGTTGTATCAATTACAGCTTCTAAAAGTTCCTTCTTTTTTGATTCCTCAATTTCAAAGGAGAAGTCGAGACCGAACACTTCATGTCCGATTGTGTCGAAAATTTCTTTCGCGAAAAGGAGGACTGGAAACGATGCGGAAACGTCCTGAACATCCAGGGAATTGACTGTTTTGGCGATATCGAAGAGGTGTCCCATCGCTTTCGCCGTATTGAAATCATCGTCCATCGCCTCGATGATACCTTCTTTACTTTTTTGGATTATACTAAGCATTTGTTCTAAACTTGCATGAAAGTCGGATTTCTTCTCGTCATAAGATTCGAGGGTGGTGGAGATGTGACGGTATGAGTTTTTCAGGCGGTTGAGTGCATTCAGAGACTCCTGCATCCGCTCCCCGGAAAAGTCGATGGGTGAGCGGTAGTGTTTCAGGAGGAAAAACACACGGATCGCCATAGGATCGTAGCGATCGAGGATGTCTTTGACCGTGAGGAAATTCCCGAGCGATTTCGACATTTTTTCACCCTCGATGTCGAGAAACCCGTTATGGAGCCAGTACCTGACGAACGGTTTGCCGGTAGCAGCTTCTGACTGGGCGGTTTCGTTCTCGTGGTGAGGAAAAATAAGGTCCTGACCGCCGGCATGAATGTCGAGCGTATCGCCTGCGTACCTCATCGACATGACTGAGCATTCGATATGCCAGCCGGGCCGACCTGGTCCCCAGGGGCTGTCCCACGAAGGTTCTTCGGGCTTCGATGCTTTCCAGAGGGCGAAATCGAGCGGATTTTTTTTACGGTCGTCCACATCGACACGCGCACCGGCCTGCATGTGCTCGACGTCACGCCCGGAAAGCTTCCCGTAACCGGGGAACGTGGAAATATCAAAATACACGTCCCCGTTAACCACATAGGCGTGTCCCTTTGTGATCAGGCGCCCGATCATCTCGATCATCTCGTCGATGTGTTCCGTTGCGAGAGGATGAACGGTGGCCGGTCTGACCCCGAGTTTTTCCATACCCTCGAAAAACGCATCGGAATATTTCCGTGTTATTGCCCGGAAATCGACATGTTCTTCGTTCGCCCGGTTGATGATCTTGTCGTCGATGTCGGTGATGTTGACAATGTACTTGACTTCATAGCCACTGTATTCGAGATAGCGCCTGAAGACATCGAACATGATGAGCGGCCGGGCGTTGCCGATGTGAAAATAATCGTAGACAGTCGGGCCGCAGCAGTAGAAATTGACCCGGTTGTCATGCAACGGAACGAACTTCTCCTTTTTACGGGAATATGTGTTGTAAACGTGCAAGGACATGATTATGGATTTCTTTTCCGTTGATAGGCACAGTGTGCGATTGTCGATACGAGTTCGTGAAAATCGATACCTGCCCGCTCGGCAGATTTAGGCACGAGGCTGGTGGCTGTCATGCCGGGAAGCGTGTTCGCTTCGAAACAGAGCGGGCGGTTATGTTCATCGAGCCTGAAATCTATCCGGGCGATGTCCCGCAACCCGAGTATGTCGAATACCCTGAGCGCCAGTGAACCGGTTTCGGATGCAAGAGCTTCGGGGATCGGTGCCGGTACACGGTATTCGGTCATCCCCGGTGTGTATTTGCATTCGTAATCGTAAATTTCATGCGAGGGCCGTATCTCTATGACGGGAAGCGCATGTCCGGCAAGAATGGGAACGGACAGTTCCTTGCCCGTGATATACTTCTCCACCATAATGGTGTCGCCGAACCCCCCTGCTGTTTCAATCGCCAGGGGTATATCCCCGGATTTTCTGACGACGGAAAGCCCGATAGTCGAGCCCTGGTCGACCGGTTTGATCACGCAGGGTAAACCGATTTCAGCTTCAATGCAACCACTGTCGAAGTTTTTCGGTGTTCCGGTCAACCACGGTGCTGTCGGAATCCCGTGACGGACGAACAGAGTTTTAGAAAGGTCCTTGTTCATTGCAAGCGCGCTCGCGGTGATTCCCGAACCGGTGTACACGATTCCCGCGGCTTCGAGAACGCCCTGGATACCGCCGTTTTCACCGAGGCCGCCGTGCAGGGCGAGAAAAACGATGTCGTAGGCGTCCCGTTTCACCTCGTCCACAACCGGGAAAAGAGTGGCATTCCCGGACCATTCCACATCGAACAGGTGTACCTCATGATTCCGGCTGAGGCCTTCTGCAACAGCCTTTCCGCTCAGGAGCGATATCTCCCTTTCCGCTGAAGAACCTCCCATGAAAACCGCAATTTTCATCAGCCGATGACCTCGACCAAACAGAGGGCGTATGCCTCGATGCCTTCCCCTCTCCCTGTGAAGCCCATGCCTTCCGTGGTAGTCGCCTTCACCGAAACGAGTTTGCCGGCGATGCCGAGGGCGCGGGAGATGTTTTCAACCATCTGAAGTTTATAGGGGGTCAGTTTAGGTTCCTGAGCGACTATGGTGGTATCGATCGACTCAATTACTCCGTTACGGTCGTTGATCATTGTGCCGATTTGCCGGAGAATCTCCATGGAACTTATGTCCTTCAATGACGGGTCGGTGTCGGGGAATTTTTCGCCGAGGTCGCCAAGACGCATCGCGCCGAGAAGGGCATGCCCGACAGCGTGGGCAAGCACATCGGCGTCCGAATGCCCCAGCAATCCCCGTTTCCAGGGAATGTCGACGCCGCCTAAAATCAGTTTTCTTCCTTCCACAAGCCTGTGTGCGTCATAACCATGACCGATCCTGATCATTCATCCTCCCTGTGTTCAAATATTTTAAGAAGTACCCGGGCGATTTCAAGGTCTTCCGGTGTCGTGATTTTGATATTGAACTCATCCCCCTCGATGACATGAACAGTATGCCCGAGCCGTTCGACCAGAACGCAGTCGTCAGTACCGTAATACTGTTCCTGCCGGGCGCGGTTATGCGCTTCGAGAATCAAGGGGATAGTAAATGCCTGCGGTGTCTGTGTGATCCACAGTTTCGACCGGTCGAGCGTCCGTATAACCCGACACTCCGAAACTTCCTTGACCGTTTCACTGACTGGCTTCATAACAGTGACAGCCCCGTAAGTCCGGGCGGCATCGACGCATTTTCCGACAAGCTCCGCCGTTATAAATGGCCGCACTGCATCGTGGATCACTGCGATTTCGGCATTTACGGGCAGAGCTTCAAGACCGTTCCATACCGAGTGCTGACGTTCGTCGCCGCCGGGCACGACTGAAATGTCACATTCCCGGGATTCCATACCGCTGATTACCGCCATAATATGCTCAATAATCGTTTCAGCCGCAACAACGATAATGCCTTTGATTTCGGGAGAGCGGACAAACGGGATGAGGCTCCGTTCGAGGATGGTGAACTCCCCGAGCTTGAGGAGTTGTTTGGGGATGGTCGTTCCCATACGCCTGCCGGTGCCGCCAGCGACGACGATTCCGTATGCGTTCACCGCTGCCCTCCGAGTATCAGCATGGCATCCCCGTAAGAATAAAAGCGGTATTTTTCACGTATCGCGATGTTGTAAGCCTCAAGGAGTCTCTCTCTGCCCGCAAATGCGCTCACCAGCATCAGAAGACTCGAGCGCGGCAGGTGAAAATTCGTGATGAGAGAATCCACAGCGGTGAAGGCATACGGGGGTTTGATAAAAATATCGGTCCATCCGGTGAATGGCACGGTTTTTCCGCCTGACGAAGCGCTTTCGAGAGCACGCACAGTCGTCGTTCCAACAGCGATGACACGGCTTCCGCGCTCACGGCAGGTACGCACTTTCCGGACGGTTTCATCGGGGACGATGCAATATTCGCGGTGAAGGTGGTTTTTCTCGGCTTCCTGTTCGCTCAGGGGTCTGAATGTCCCTATGCCGACATGAAGTGTGACCGGGGTGTTCTCAATTCCTTTTTTAGCGAGTTTATTAAGGAGTGTACGGGTGAAATGCAAGCCGGCGGTAGGTGCAGCGACCGCGCCGCGTACACGAGCATAGACTGTCTGGTACCGTTCACTATCATGAGAGTCGGGTTCACGTCTGATATAAGGCGGGAGAGGTGTTACCCCGACGCGGTCGATCGCCTCGTCTACGGGCAGGTTTGATTGGAGCCTGACTGTGACATGACCGTCCGTTCCCGTATTGATTACATCCGCGTGCAATATACCTTCTCCGAAAACAATTTGCGCGCCTGACTTCAGGCGCCGGGCGGGCCGTGAGAGAGCATCCCATGCGCCATTATCCACATGGTTAAGGAGAAAGAGTTCCACTTCTCCACCCGTTCGTTCCTTATGTCCGATGAGGCGGGCGGAAAATACCCGGGTATCGTTGAGCACGAGGAGGTCTCCCGGTTTGAGCAGCTCAGGAATATCCGAAAATACACGGTGGCTGATGATGTCACGTTCGCTGTCGAGAACCATGAGGCGCGATCGGTCACGCGGCTCCAGAGGGAATTGAGCTATCCGTTCGGCAGGAAGGGTGTAATTGAAATCTGAAAGCCTCAAAAGTCTATCGCCTGAACAAGAGGTTAAGTATAACCGTCAGGATAATACTGAGAAGAATACATGTCACTATGGGGAAATGGAAACTCCAGTCTTTGCCGTGGATGTTGATATCGCCCGGCAATCTCCCGATATAGGGGATCCTGTTGATATATATGATAATCAGACCCGCAGCCGCGAGTACTATCCCCATGAGAACGAGTATGCTCCCGATGTGCAGACGGTTATCCATCGGTGTTCCTGTAAAATTCATGACTGTAGAATGCTCAAGAGCATTGTGTTAAACCTTTTACTTTTGTTTTAACCACTATCAAGGGTCAGCGCGAAGCGCCGATTTACATGCCCATGACAGTGAGAAAGCACTATATTTTGAGTACGGGGCAAGTGAAAAGACTTTTTCACCTGCCACCATAAAATGTACCACATTAGGACCGGCAAGTCAAGTGAGGCATTGCAACGCGGATAATTGCGTTGACTTTTCCGATATGTCAGGACATATTATGTCCATAAATAATAAATTATTATAAAACGTGTTCGCTGTTACAGTCTCTAAGCGTATACCCGATATTCATACGCAGACCGGATCATCCGCAATAATGAGGGGGTAGAAAGCATGAATGTGCTGTTTTTTCTTGCCATTGCTTTGGGAGCTTTTATGCTCGCGAGCCGTTTTTATGCGCGGTTTATTGCACGGTCGATCGGGGAGGATCCGGATCATCCGACACCCGCCTGTACAATGGCCGACGGCCGTGATTACGTGCCTTCAAAACGTTTTATCGTCTTTGCCCATCATTTTTCAGCCATTGCCGGAGCGGGGCCTATTCTCGGGCCGACCATGGCAATTCTCTACGGTTTCATACCCGCGTGGCTCTGGGTAGTGTTCGGGGGTATTTTCATCGGCGGCGTGCACGATTTCACCGCTCTATTCGCCAGTATGCGCGAGGGTGGAAAGTCCATGGCCGAAATAGCACGTAAATCGCTCGGGCTATCTGGATTCAAACTGTTCATCGCGTTTACGATTTTAATGATCGTTCTGGTCACATCAGCCTTTCTTTCGGCCACGGCGATTTCGCTCACTTCGATCTGGCCTCTCGAAAAAATCGGCGTCGCCGAAGGAAAAACTTTTCTTAAAACTGTGGTGATTGATGGTGTGATCATGGGAAGAATCGGCGGCATCGCTTCAATGTCGGTCATCGTCATCACCCTGTGTGCGCCGTTTCTCGGCTGGCTGGTGTACCGGAAGGAAATCAGGTCGTATTATGCCTATTCCCTGGCCATTGTGATCTGCGTGGTGTCGGTGCTTCTGGGAATCCGGTTCCCAGTTTCACTGCCGCCTAATGTCTGGATGATCATTATTTCCGTGTATGTGCTTTTCGCCGCGGGCTTGCCGGTCTGGATGGTGCTCCAGCCCCGTGATTTCATCAACGCACACATCCTGTATTTCGGCATAGGGCTCATGATGGTTTCGGTACTTATAAGCGGATTAGGCGGCATGACGATTACATCGCCGTATTTCAATGTCGCCGACGGCGTTAAAAACCTCGGACTTCTGTGGCCCATGATGTTCATCACCATCGCCTGTGGGGCAATTTCGGGCTTCCATTCGCTCGTTGCGGGCGGCACCACATGTAAACAGCTTTCGAATGAATGCGACGCCCGTAAGGTAGGTTACAATGCAATGCTGCTCGAATCGATGCTTGCGGTCTGTGTGCTGATAGCGATCGGAGTCGGATTGACCTTTACGGATTATAAAATGATCGTCTGGCCCACCGATCCTGGTGTAAAATCCAATCCCATTCTCGGTTTTTCACTCGCTGCGGGACATCTTTTCCGAAGTGGACTCGGCATTCCGCTCGAGCTCGGAACAGTTTTCGGCATTCTGCTCGTTGAAGGGTTTGTTATTACCACCCTTGATGCCGCTGTCCGATTGAACAGGTATCTTTTCGAGGAACTCTGGACGATCGTGTTTACAGAGCCGCCCGCGCTTTTCAAGATATACTGGTTCAATTCGGGACTGGCGGTGTTATGCATGTGGATGCTGGCATATTCGAATGCGTTCAATACCATCTGGCCCATATTTGGCGCCGCAAATCAGCTGCTTGCAGCACTCGGGCTGATCGCCGTGTCTGCCTGGCTTCTGTTGAGGGGAAGAAAATTCTTCTTTACCCTGCTTCCGGCTGTATTTATGATTGCGACGACTCTAGCATCTCTTGTCATTTTGCTCAAACTCTATATAAATAAATCGTCATACCTGCTTGCTGTAACGGATATTATTCTTTTTATTCTGTCGATTGTTGTGATTATCCTGGCAGTAAAAGTGTTTGTCAAGCCCAGGCCTGATCAGAAAGCGTTCGGGGATGCGTCATGATCCGGCGGTTAAAGGATGCACGGCATTTTGTGGAACTTATTGAAGCCCGGTGAAAAATATCATCAGTATAGATACATGCTGTCAAGGGTCAGCACGAAGTGCTGATTTACATGCCCTTGACAGCAAACGAACAACATATTTCATTATGGGGCGCGTGAAAAAATACTTTTTCACCGCCCTCTTGTATTATCGTGGCATTGTGTTAAACCCATTGAGTACCGAGGGGGATAAAAGGGGTGAGTGTGGGAACAATGGAGGTAATCCATAAAGTTAATAAATTCTTCGGGATAAGTCGACACCGCCTTTTCTATGGACTCAGCCACTTATCTATCGGGCCCTGTTTCATGGGAAGATGCCACGTTCCTCGTATGCTTTTTCCAGGCGGGTGATGGCGACGATGTATGCAGCGGTGCGCCAGTCTGTCTGGTATGTTTCGACTGTTGCCTTGACAGCCTTGTAGGCATTCATGATTGTTTTACGGAGTTTGGCGTCGACCTCGTCGAGATCCCAGAACTCGCTCCGTTTGTTCTGGAGCCATTCGAAATAGCTGACGATCACGCCGCCGGAGTTGCAGAGAATGTCGGGAATAATCCCGATGCCACGCTCCTGAAGTATGGTATCTCCCTCGGGTGTGGTCGGGCCGTTTGCACCCTCGGCGACGAGCTTAACATTCAATAGGGGTGCCGTTTCTTCTGTGATCTGGTTTTCCAGGGCCGCAGGAATGAAAATATCGGCCTTAGTGCTCATGAATGCCGTGTGGTCGATGGGTCGTGCGTACGGGTAATCGGCGATTTCCCTGTTTTCGGTCTCGATGACTTTGAGGTCGTCCGGATTGATACCATCGGGATTGAAGCATGCTCCTGTAATATTTTCGACTGCAATCAATTTCGCACCGTACTCGCAGAGAAGCTTCGACGCCCAGTAACCCACGTTGCCGAATCCCTGCGTTATGAATGTAGATGAGCCGAGATCAAAACCGTGATCCTCGGCCCACTTGACGAGGGTATACACGATCCCCTGCCCGGTCGCTTTGTTTCTCCCGTAGCTTCCTCCGGCCTCGATCGGTTTGCCGGTTACGATATGCGTACAGCGGAATCGTTCGTGAGGCGGCATCATGGAGAGATAGGTATCCAGCATCCAGGCCATGATCTGTTCGTTGGTGTTCATATCCGGAGCGGGAATGTCGTATTCAGGCCCGATATTGTTCCCGAGGGCAAAGGTAAACCTGCGGGTTATTTTTTCAATCTCAAACGGTGAAAACCGGGACGGGTCGAACTGAATCCCCCCTTTTGCCCCCCCGAAGGGGATATTAACGAGGGCTGTTTTCCATGTCATCCATGCTGCAAGCGCCCTTACTTCGTCGATATCGACCTTTGGATGAAAGCGCAATCCCCCCTTGAACGGGCCGAGTGCGTTGTTGTGTTGCACACGGTATCCGGTGAACATTTCGATTCGGCCATCATTGAGTCTGACAGGAAAACTCACAGTTATTTCATTTGCCGGTTTTGACAGAATTTTCCTTATATCGGTATTAAGATCAGCCAGATCGGCAGCCTTGTTGAATTGCTTCAAGACACTTTCATAAAGTGACATCCGTTTTGCCATCGAGACCTCTTGATTGTCAATCCATCACCTATAGTAAACACACAAAGCTCATTGTTGTGAGATAAATATGGGAAAGCCTACTTCACGAGGTTCAGAATCTGTTTGAATTGCTCTCCTTCCGCTTCACCGAGAAGCTCGAACAATACGGTTTCGACACTGCTGAGATGCCCGCCCGCCCGGATGATTTTTTCAAGTCCTATGTTTTTGTTCGTTTCGGTCCGTGATGAAACCGCGTCACAGAGCACGTGGGTTTCAAATCCACGTGAAAGCATGTCCATTGATGTCTGGTAAATGCAGATATGCGCCTCAATTCCCGTCATGAGTATCTGGTCACGGTTCAATTCCATGAAGCCTGAACGGATGCGCTCGTCCCTGAGAGCGGAAAATGTCTTCTTGGAGAGCGGTGACAGGCCCTCGAGATGGGATGCGATTTCTTCGACAGTGGCACCGAGACCATCCGGGTACTGTTCAATCCAGAGGATCGGGACACCGAGAATTTTACATCCATCGATAATGATACCGATGTTTCTGAAAAGCTCCTCGCGCTGGAACATGAGCCGTGCGAGCTTTCCCTGGATATCGGTCACGATGAGCAGGCTTCTCTGTCTTTCGAGCATGAAATAAAGTCCATTTCCGGTCAATTGATGGAAAATACAGTATGGTTTAGAAGGGTGGTGAAAAAGTATTTTCACAGCCCCTTAAGTCAATTTTAATCAAATGCAGGTCGGATTTCAACAGGTTTTTTTAAACAGGCATGGATAGTATAATGCTCATGGAAATCATATGAACACCATCATACCCTCTTTATTAAATGTTGAAACTTCATATTCTTTTTTTTATATTTGATAAATATTTCGTCCGGATTATTCATTATTGTGGGAGAGTGGACAGTGAATAGATCGAAAGTCGCCGTGCTCCGTACATCTCCAGATACTGTTCTGGACGATTTCCGGCGACTGTGCGACCTTGCGGGTATGGGGGAGGTACTCGACAGGTCGGCGGTGACTATCCTGAAGGACAACATAAGCTGGCACCTGTTGTTTCCGGGTTCGAACACGACTCCCTGGCAGCTCGAGGGAACCATCCTCGCCCTGAAAGACCACGGTTTCAACGACCTGGTGAATGTCCATAACAAGACCGTCGTTACGGTAGCCGACCTTGGTGACCGGTACAATAAATACGGTCCGGTCCTCCGTAAATACGAAATCCCGGTGAAATATAATTTCAACCCCGGGGACATGCAGTGGATACCTTTCACTCCCGAAGCGAAGATGCTCGTGCTCGACAGGATTTATCCCGAGGGTATTCATATCCCCGATTATTTTATCGGGAAGAATATTGTGCATCTTCCGACCGTTAAAACGCATTCATACACGGTGACCACCGGGGCGATGAAAAATGCGTTCGGCGGATTGTTGAATGTTCACCGTCATTACACGCATACATGGATTCATGACACACTGGTCGACCTTCTGGCGATCCAGAAGGAAATACATACCGGCCTGTTCTGCACCATGGATGGCACAACCGCGGGAAGCGGGCCGGGTCCGAGGACGCTTGTGCCTCATCGTAAGGACGTTATTCTCGCCTCGGGGGATCAGGTGGCTGTCGACGCTGTTGCGGCCATGATGATGGGATTTAATCCGATGAATATCCCCTATATCGCCCGCGCCACTGAACGGGGGCTCGGACAGGGCGATCCACGGAACATCGAACTTGTCGGTATGCCCGAACTGGGCCGCGAACGATGGAATTTCAAAGTCGGTGTCAATATCGGCACCGGCGCCGGGATGCTTTTCTGGAGGTCACCTTTGAAGATTTTTCAGAAGCTTCTGTTCAGGACACCGCTCGTGAACATCTTTATTTTCGCCAGCGAAATGTATCACGACCGGTTCTGGTATCCGTACAGTGGGCGAAAAGTCGTTGACAACTGGCTTGCGAGCGATCCCTGGGGGAGGCTGTTCACCAGCTATCCTGAACAATGAAACGGGAGTGAGACATCGAATATGTTCATCCAAATCGTTCCGCAATGCATTTCACTCAGTGAATCCCGGTGATATGATTGCACCGTTCAAGAAAGAATAAATCAATGGTTTCACAGTCGTTAGGCCTCAACAGCAGTGTTATTGATACCCGGAAATTATTCTGTCTTCTGGCCCTGTTCGAGTTTGTGACGATGGTGATCGTTCTTGTCGCGGAGCCCATGGATATACTCCTTTATTTCGTAGTGGTTCTCATGCCGGTTTTTCTCCTTTTACTTCCCATCGAACCGCTTCTCGGTGTTCCATTTATATTCATTGCCACCGGATTCGATTTCTTTGCTCAGATTACCAAGTCCGCAGAACACGAGTACCGCTTCACGTATTTCCATATCATTATGGTTGTGACCTTCGCCAGCATTTTTCTCAACCATTTTCTCAAGCGGCGGGTGATTATTCCCTCGTGTTCGCTCTGGGCGCCGGTAATCGCGTTTTTATCACTGCTTGCCGTCACTCTCATCTATACTCCCAATTTCTTCTACGGTTTTATGGAATTTATCCGTCTGGCGGTGCTCTGCGCCTTCTGTTTTGCGTTCATCATCTGTGTCAATACCATAAGTCGGGTCAAGATCGTCGTATGGAGCTACATTCTCGTCCCGTTCGGGTCCGCGCTCTATACATTCTACGAGATTGTCACCGAGGGTGAGTTTTACAAATCACAGATCATCAGGGTCGCGACGGAGCTGGGATTGAAAGTTTACCGGTCGACAGGAACTTTTCATAATCCCAACGATCTTGCTTGTTTCCTCATGATAGGGATCATAATCGGTTTCGGCCTTCTGTTCGTAAGAAAAGGTGGTTTTTTTATCAAGCTTTTTATTCTCTCAACGATCGGTGTCACCAGTGTCGCCATCATCGCAACATTTTCGAGGGCAGGTTGGTTATCGACCATCTGCGCGGTTTTTCTGATTGTTTATCTTAACCGAAGGTGGTCTTACCTGTTTTTACTCGGCGGTCTGCTCGTTCTGATGCTTGCGTTTGTTGCGGTACGTTCGCCGGAAATCGTCCTGTCCGCAGTGCACCGTTTTTCCATGATATTTTCTATTGTTGGTGAAGCGTCTGCTTCAGCGAGACTTTCGCTTATCCGTATGGGATTATGGATGTGGCAGGACCACCCCGTTTTCGGAGTCGGTGCAGGCGGGTTTGCTTATCTTGCGTATGATTACTTGGATCCCAATATGCCTCGTGCCCTCTTGGATGTGGTGTTTCCTCATACACTGCAGGCGAAAATACTTGCGGAGGAAGGATTAATTGGGATCACGATCGCGGTGTGGTTTTTTGTCACCGTAGTATTCGAAGGAATCCGTTCAGTCAGAAGAATCAGCAACGAATACCTGAAAACAGTTGAAATCTCTCTGCTCGCACTGTTCGTAGCGTATATCATCAATTTTACCTTTGCAGCTGACCTTCACAATAATATATTCTGGATAACTGTCAGTATGATTTATGCCGTTCCGCTTGTAGACCTGTCTATCGCCCGCTCCGACGGAGAGAACAGCCGGCCGGCTCCTCATGGTGACCATCCCGTATAATACATTAATCAATGTCTTCGGTTCAGTGGTCTTGCGGCTTTCCACGGTCAGAGAACTACCCGTTTGTTTTACTGCGGTTTATATCCCCTCTAACATACGGATGTCGTCAGTGATTATTCTTATGACCGGTTGTAAAACTGAAAGCTGTTCAAACATGGAAACGTCTCATCCCGTTTGCTGCCATGTCAAAATCATGAATGACGTTTTACCAGAAATAACTGCCGCAGAGTTGCATGATCATCGTTTGGAGACCGGCGAATATGATTGACGAGCGCAGTGTTTCATCGTTCACAGAACGCAGCGCCGGAAGAAAAAATGGATAGATGAAGAGGCAGGTTCGGGCGGTTTCACCGGTTTTGAAGGCGCCGACGAGGAACATGAGCAGGAGTGTGATGATACCTGCCTGAAAGAGAGCACTCATATCATCGCGGATATCGCTCAATTTCACCCGCAGATGGTATGGGCTGAAGATTATTCCGAGGAGACCGAATGACAGAAAAAGTGCAATCTCATAAATGTCCTCGAGCCTGGTCATAATGTATGTGAGCGGAGCGGTAATGCCGAGGAATCCCCCGGGATTTTCGAGATGAGAGGCGGTCATTAATGCACGGAAATGGTCATAAGCGTAAACAAAACGAAATGTGAAACAGAGCATAATCCCGGCTGCAATGGCAATTCCGCATGCAGAGACAAACCAGTACTTCCGGTGAATGATGACTTCACGGGCAGCGATGAGGGAGGTGACCGCAATGAGGAATATTCCAAGGAAAGTGAGTACATTCATAAGTACGATGCCGGATATTACAAGAGACATCCCTCCAATCGTGTGGCGATTCGTCAGGATAAGGACGGCGCCCAGGATCCAGAGGGCACTGAAAAGAACGATGATGCCGTCGAGCGATACCGCACTGTAGATATTGAATGCGGGGACCACTGAAAAGAGGATGACAAATTGAGCGGCGCGTGAGGTTGTCCCCCCCAGTTGACGGACAGTATGCCAGATGACAATGAGAGTCAGACTGGATAGAAGGATAAAAACGGTAGAAATCACCCCGATGCTTCCGTTACTTGCTTTGAGGATACCATAATGGAGCAGAACCGCGAAAGGGGGATGTGTTCTTGAATGATCCTGTAATGTAGCCTGGATATCGTTGAAACTGCCGAGGAATGAATTACAGTTTTTAACGGTTATTGCATCATGGTAGTACTGAATATCCGATGAGGTGAATGGTTCAATGAAAGCTTTTTCAATTCCTCCCTGCATGAGATTACCGGCTACAATCAATGAAAGACCCGCAGCCCATATCCATAAACATGTCATGCGGGGGCTGTATTTCAAAGCGGTATAAGAGAGCGCGATAAAGAGTATGGCGTAGGGCAGCCCATTCCAGTGAAATACGGGGCCGTGGAATATCGAAATGGGAAAAAAAACCGTTGTTCCGGTATGAAATCCCGATTTGATGAGTAATGCATTGACTGCTGCGGTAAACAGCCAGATAAGAATAAGTATGAAAATAGTTTGATATGGGAGAGACGATTTAATCCATGTTTTCATTTTCACCATTCCGTTCAGGTGAATGAGCGCCGGTCGATATCATGGCATTTAATGTTGTGTATTACCGTCGAGCATACCCTATGTGAACAGTATTGAGATTAACCGGCACTATCCAGCCGTTTTTTCCTTAATTTCATGGATTCTTCTTCCGTGCGTCGGACAGGTTTTCCATTTACCATACGGTACAAATCATCAAAATCCCATTCAGGTGCAATACGGTGATTTTTTCTCCAATCTGTTTCAAAAATTAACGGGCAATCGTGGCAATAATGCTCATTAATATCTTTATCCTTTTTATCTTTATACGCTAATTCAGGATTGGAGACAAGCCTTCTGGCAATTCGATATTTTTCTGAATTCCAAATCTCCCGGACGCTTTTTTCGAAAACATTTCCGATAACAGTTGATTTGTCTTTAGGATCCGAACTGCAGTGAGCATAAATACGAAACCAGCAGCATGGAACAACATCCCCATTATAATTGATCACCATGAAAAAGTATGGCCAGTAACAGAGTGGTAAGAGTTCTTTATTTTTCGGTCCCCAAACTGTATAGTTTCCCGGGAAATCAACAGTATAGTTGTGAAGAGTTCCATAGAAATCAACCATCCTGTCAACTCCGATTCTTTCCAGCCATTCCTTTGCTTCGGACAATTGATGCAGATTATGTGTGAATTTAAGATATTGTGCTTCGATTATGGGATATTTTAATCCATGTTTCCTTTTGAATGCACATAAACGTTCAAGGTTTGATCTTACCAGTTCAAAATTTCCTCCCACCCTTGTTTTCTTGTAGTTATCCTGGGTCGTCCCGTCTATGCATACCGTAAAATGTGTTATGCCACACATTGCGAGTGAGCGAATACGTGCATCGCTCAACTTAAAACTGAAATTTGTATTGATATGCGTATTCAGACCGCTTTTACTGGCGTACCGGCACATTTCATCAATATCAGGATGCATCAGCGGGTCACCCAGATTGTAAGGCGACACTGCGGTGGCTTTACCCTTTATCTGATCAATAATCTCCTTATAGTGCCCGAAACTCATCCTCATTGAATTATCAAAATACTGTTTCTGAAGATTGGGATCTCCATGCGACAGCGCATGAACACAAATGGTGCAATGCAAATTACACAAGGGTGATACATCTATCTTAACAAACGTTGGCCATGACAACATCCGTTCACTCTTTATAGCGTATTGTAACGAAGCAAGAGAGATATTAGCGGCCTTTCGCATGGTCATACCACTAAAAAACCACCTCAGCCGTCTCTTCAGTTGATGCACAGTATTCAAATAATTTATTGTTGTTGATTTTAACATATAATGCAAGTGTATGGCATTTGTAATAAAAGTTTATACCAACATTCCCCAAATCAAAATCACATGAGGTGTTATATTTCACAAAAACTTATTTGGAAATGAATATAATCCGAATTATTCAGAAATGTAAGATATTTTAATTATTCTGGCACTCAGTCCTTACATCCATCTCCGCTGCGTCAGAGCACCAGCGCGGCGAGTCTCCCAGAAGAAGAATAAAATGTTTGCGACGTAAGTGTCATGTCTTTCCCCCTGAGGAATAGCGGTGAGAACGGGAAACGATTTCTCCGGTAATGCCCTTTCTTTGGTTCGTTCTTCGGGCAAGCAAAGAAAAAACATCAATACTATGTTGATAATATTGATAAAACCTTTTTGAAGAATAAACGTAAAAATCTGTAGGTGCTTTCAGGTATAAAAAATGGGGGGTTGCCAATGAAATACTCCCCCTTGACATTTTATGAACCGTGCATTACTATAGTATATACAGTCGGGAGGTTCTGTGCGATGTCTAAGACACAGCGAGTCATGGATCGACGGGATTTTCTCACCCTCGGTATTACCGCCGTTCCTCTGATGTGTTTTGGATGCGACCGGAGCGGAGGCAGGACGGATGAAGCTTCGGCTTCGGGTTTTCCCAATGCCATCGAAGCCCGTTTCTACGAGCGTACAGGACCTTCGGATGTGCAGTGCCGTGTCTGCCCCCGCGAGTGTGTTATCGGGAACGGAAAGCGCGGTGTATGCGGGACCCGTGAAAACCGTGATGGTGTCCTCTACTCACTCGTGTACGGCAGGGTGGCATCGCTGAATGTCGATCCCATCGAAAAAAAACCGTTCTACCATTTCCTGCCCGGTTCCCAGGCGTACTCGATTTCAACCGCCGGGTGCAACATGTGGTGCAAATTCTGCCAGAACTGGCAGTTGTCCCAGGCAAAACCGGAAGATCTGCCCTCCACCACAATGTCGCCGCAGGATGTGGCTCGTGAAGCCGGGCGTTACGGGGCACGTTCGATTGCGTATACATATAACGAGCCCACTGTTTTTACCGAGTTTGTGTACGACTGCGCAGCGGCCGGCCGGAGGGTGGGTGTTCACAGCGTCGTGGTGTCGAACGGATATATCAACGCCGAACCACTGGCAAAACTCTGTGAAGTCATCTCCGGTTATAAAGTGGATTTTAAGGCTTTTTCACAGAAGTTTTACCGCGAGGTGACCGGTGGCGAACGTGACAATGTGCTGGCGACGATCAAGCGGCTGAAAAATGCGGGTATCTGGATGGAGCTTGTTCACCTGACCATCCCGACACTCAATGACGGCGAGGATGATTTCAGGGCGATGGGTGACTGGCTGATGGGCGAGGTCGGCCCGGATGTGCCGGTTCATTTCACCCGTTTCTACCCGATGTATCGTCTGACCACTCTGCCTGTCACGCCGGTCTCGACCCTTGAACGTGCCCATGAGATACTGATTAACAAGGGCATGCATTATGTGTATGTCGGAAATGTGCCGGGGCACCCGGCGAATTCAACCTACTGTCCGCACTGCGGCGATGAAGTCATCAAACGAATAGGGTACCGGGTTGATACCCTCCGCTTGAAGGACGGTGCATGCAGCCGTTGTGGAACAAAGATTCCCGGGGTGTGGTCATGAAACATTATGGATATGAAAGGTTGTGGTGGCTCATGGTCGGACGATTTACTGCAATGGTGATGATACCGTGCGCTGTGATTGTGGTATTGATGGCGTGTGATGGTTATTCGGAAGGAAGGAAGGAGAGCACATCCATGAATATAAAGAAGGAGGATATACGGAAGGCGGCATTTGCCGGATCATGGTATGAGGGAAATCCGGACAAACTGCGGACGCAAGTCAGGCTTTATATGGGAAACGCACAAAAAGCCGCGGGAAACGGAGAGGTTATCGGAATCATCGCTCCTCATGCGGGACACATCTATTCCGGCCCTGTTGCAGGATATGCGTTCAAGCAGGTGGAGGGAAAGTCGTTCGATACAGTGATTGTGATCGCACCCAACCATTATGACTACCGTCTCGATTTCAGTTCCGTTTTCACCCGCGGGGCGTATGAAATGCCGCTCGGTATAATCCCCGTCGACACCGAGACAGCCCGGGCAATCGTGGACTTCGGTGACAGGGATACGGTGAAGGATTCCGATCTCGGGCACCTGCCCGGTTCGACGGGGAAGATGGAGCACTCGCTTGAAATTCTCCTCCCGTTTCTCCAGGTGGCGATCGGCGACTTTAAGATGGTTCCCATCGTCATGGGGGACCATGACCGTGGATTATCGTCCTGTTCCGCCCTCGCAAATGCCATAGCGAAAGCGGTTAAGGGGAAAAATGTCCTTCTGGTCGCGTCATCAGACCTTTCACATTTTCATGAAGTTAAAACCCAGAAAGAAATGGATGCTGTTATTCGAAAACGTATCGAAGCTTTTGATCCCGAAGGACTCCTCAACGATATGGCTTCCGGAAAATGCGAAGCATGCGGTGGATTGCCCATTGCCGCGATGATGATGGCTTGCCGTGAACTCGGCGCGACAGAGGCGAAAGTCCTCAACATGGCTAATTCGGGCGATGTGAGCGGGGATTACAGCAGTGTGGTCGGGTATCTGTCCGCGGTGATTATCCGCCCCGAAAACGGCGAAGAGGAAACCAGTAAAAAGGAAAAAGTCGGAGTCGATCTCGGCCTCTCCGGTCAGGAGAAAGACATCCTCAGAGATGTGGTGAAGGAAACACTTGAATCAGTCGTCAACGGAGGTCCTGTACCGCGATTCAATAACTACAAAGGGAAGCTCGGGGAGAAGTGGGGCGCCTTCGTTACCCTGACCAAACAGGGGCAGCTCAGGGGTTGTATCGGACATATCGTGGGCGACCGTCCTCTCATAGAGACCGTGGCACAGATGACAAAAGCGGCTGCGCTCGAGGACCCGCGATTCCCTCCGGTGAGGTCTCAGGAACTTCCCGACATCGATTTCGAGATCAGCGTCCTCACACCCATAAGAGAAATCAAAAACATCGACGAAATTGTTGTGGGAAGGGACGGCATCATTATTTCGCAGGGGTGGAATCAGGGGCTCCTTTTACCTCAGGTTGCCACCGAATACGGCTGGGACCTGGTTACATTCCTTGAACATACCTGTATAAAGGCGGGTCTTCCACGTGACGCGTGGAAGGATAAAAAGACGAAAATCGAAGTTTTCAGTGCGGATGTGTTTCACTGATTCTTGCGGAATTGTTACCGGACCCTTTTCAGCCAGACAAAGAACGCCGATAAGCCATTGAGCGCCGTAAGGAACCAGAGCACACCGTACATCCCGAGAACAGGAACCGCGAGCGATGCGGTGAATAGCGCACCCACCGATGAACCAGCCAGGTCAATGCCATAAATTGCGCCCTTCCGTGACCGCAACTGGGGGTGCGTCTCACGGTACAGGGTGTCCGCTATGGGGAACTGGAACCCGCCGCACAACCCGGAAAGCCCGGTCAGGACATAAAACGCCGTTTCTACGAGCGGTCCGTGCACAGGACAGGTGACCGGGACCATGAGAAGTCCGGCCCACATGAGCGGGAGTGTCATGATACATGCCTGAATCCCGGCAAGAGCATTCATTCCGGCTTTTCCGCGTTCGACTGCCCGGGTTCCGCCGAATCCGCCGAGCGCCAGCCCGGCCATGTAAGAACCGATGAGCAAGGCGATCCTCCCGTAGAGAAATCCGAAAAAGGACTGATAGGCCATTATAGCGATTACTTCGAGCGATATTTCTGTCAGGCCGACCGACATGACCGTTGCCGCGACAGGGCGGCGAATGTGTCCTTTACCCGGCAGTACGGTGAAAAGAATAAAGAACAGGATGACCGATGCCAGAAAAATGGTCAGCAGTTCCGGTGAAACGATAGGTTTCAACATACCGATAATTCGCGATGCCTCGAGTGAACCCTGAAGGAGCGTGCGGATAACATAGCCGACAGGCTTCAAGTCCGTATTGACCGGCGGCGAGGCAACCCCGGCGATTGTCCGCTGTATGTATTCGATTTTATACGGTGAAAAGACGGAACTCAGATAATAGTCCCTGACATACTGCGTTTCGATGTTCCGGTGCAGAAGCGCTTCGTTCAATGTTTCCCACCTGAATCCTTCAAACTTACCGGGCGCGTTGCACGCGAGATACCTGCTCATGACACCCGGCAGGACGATGGTCGAGGGGAAAACCTTATCGAGCGTTGTCTTCACTGTGGCGAGGAACAGGGCAAGGTCCTCCGACAGAACATTCTCGTCCCCTGTGAGTGAGAATCCCAGTATTCCGCTGTCAGACAGGCGGGATGACGCGAGCTTAAAGAATTCCTCTGTATAATACCTGTTCGACACCCCGGACAACGGGTCGGGCATGTTCATCACGATCACATCGAATGTGGCCGGGTTACGTTCGAGATATGCACGGCCGTCTGCGACTATCCGTTCGACTCGGAGATCGTCGTTTCCGGTCCTGCCGAGGAAACGGTCAACGAGGTCGAACAGGCCGGGATCGATTTCGACACAGACGACCTGCTCGATACTTTTGTACTTCAGGACTTCCGCTGCCATGGCGCCAGGGTTACCACCGAGAAGGAGAACACGGCGGGGATTGCGGGATGAGAGTATCGGTATGTGAACGGCGTACTCGTTCGTTTCCGGGTCCGGGTCGCTGAAGAGCATCGACGCGTTTGAATAGAACGTGGTCTGTTCACCCTGCCGTGTGGCCCGCAGCCTCCCGAAACGGGTGTCGCATTCGCCCAGAAGCTGCTGTCCGGTATAGGGGTACCGGGCCGCGCTTGAATCGACCCGCCATACGAGTGCGAACATCGCCAGCGGTAACAGGTACAGATAAAAACGGCTGCGGCGGCTGTGGTGTACGGCGCCTATAATTCCCGCAGTGCACCCGATGAATCCACTTCCGCGGGCGATGGTGTCATTCGGGACAAACGGGATTAGTGCCAGGCTTATAACAATCCCCGCGAGAGCTGAGCCGAAGGCTTCGAGCGTATAAGCCCTGCCCACAGGTGCGGAATGTTCATCCGTAAGTGCCTGTGACACGAGGGCGAACAGGAACCCTCCGAGCATGTTGAATGGCATGAACGCAAGACCAACCGCTATGAACTGGAGATCGTACGGAACCAGTTCACCCGGTGTGAGGCGGAGAAGAAACGGTATACCGCCGGTGACAGCTACTCCGGCATATCCAAAGACGCCGTACCAGGGGAGAAGGTCAAAAAAGAGCCGGCGGGGATTGCCGGCACGGTTTACCATGCGGCCGAGAATACCGCTCCCGACCGCAGTCCAGAGAAGCCAGAACAACAGCGCCGTTCCGATGGTCAGCTCGCCGCCTCTGAATGTGGCGAGCACTTCACGGAGGAAGGTTATCTGCGCTGTCATTGCGATAACGCCCAGAATGAAAACGGATAGCTGCATTGCCGGTTCCGGCGCCGGGGAATCAGGCGGCATCGTGGTTTATGTCATGATCTGGATCCAAAAGTGCGCTATTGTAATAAACATAAATGACACTATCCACGCAAGAGCTGATGTATAGACTATCATGACGACAACCCATTTCCAGCCTCCCGCTTCGCGCTTGAGCGTTGCGAGGGCTGCCATGCACGGGAAATAGATGAGAATGAAGAGCATGAGGCCATATGCCTTTACAGGACTCATCATCGGATCATTTCTGAGCTCCTGTTTAAGGTTCGTTTCAGTTCGCTCATCCCCGTTCCCGATTGAATAAATGGTACCGAGCGAGGAGACCACAACCTCCTTGGCAGCAAATCCTGCGATCAGTGCGACTCCGTATCTCCAGTCCAGACCAAGCGGCCTGAGAGCGGGTTCGATCAATCTACCCAGTCTCCCTGCAAACGAATAGGAGATTTCGTCCATCGTGACCGGTGTCGTATATCCCTGGGTCGTGGTGATTTTTTCGGATGATTCCGGTGGGGTGGGATAGGATGTGAGCACCCATATGAGAATGGCAAAGGCCAGAATTATCGTCCCCGCCTTTTTCAGGTACATCCATGCTCGTTCCCAGAGATGGAGTAAAACACTCCGCATTGTCGG
>Ga0315284_10000315_pt1 | contig 65946 bp, 58 predicted proteins | sample YL17G09_16_MG_FD_203696 | JGI IMG/M metagenome (GOLD analysis project Ga0315284, IMG submission 203696) | Sediment microbial communities from Yellowstone Lake, YNP, Wyoming, USA - YL17G09_16 | ecosystem: Environmental > Aquatic > Freshwater > Lake > Sediment | place: USA: Wyoming | collected...
CCTCGCGTTCGAGGGCGAACAGCACGGCTTCCGCAAAGCTGAGAACATCCAACGCGCTCTCGAGGCCGAGGTCTCCTTCTACGCGCAGATCCTCGGGTTCGAGCTGGCCGGCGGCATCGAGCCCGTCGAGATCCGCAGGCGCTGACGCCGTGCCGATCCCGGGAGAAGCGGGTCGAACGCCCCGGCGGAAGTCGCGGGGTCATGGCACGATGGGCCCCGATGGCGGATAGCCGCTCGGTTCTGAATGCGCTGTTCCGGCTCGCGTGCCGGCTGGTTCCTGCTGGGCTGTTCCTGTGGGCCGGCTTCGCCAAGGCCTTCGACCGCCAGGGCTCGATCTTGGCCGTGAGCGCCTACGACGTGCTCCCGGACTCCCTGGTCAAGCCGGTCGCCACGCTGCTGCCATGGGTCGAGATCGTGGTCGGGGTGCTGCTCGTCCTCGGCCTGTTCACGCGCTTCGCGGGTCTCGCGACGATGGGGCTGATGGGTGCCTTCATCGTCGGGCTGGCGCAGGCGAAGGCGAGGGGCCTGAAGATCAGCTGCGGGTGCTTCGGGACCGGAGGACCGGGCTCGGGCGTGACGTGGTGGGAGCTCATCCGCGACACCGGACTCTTCGCTGCGGGGGCCTTCCTCGTGTGGCGTCCGCGGGGCGCGCTCCAACTGGACAACTACTTCCTGGGGGAGGATGACGGTGCCGAAACAGCCGAAGCGTGAGCGCAGGGAAGAGGCCAGGCGCGCGAGGGCGGAGGCCCTGAGAGCAGCTCAGCGTCGCCGCCAGTACCGCCGGATCGCCTACGCGATCGCAGGGGTCGCAGCGGCCGTCGTGGTCGTGGTCGTGATGACGACGATCGGCGGCAACGGCGGGAAGCCGGCGCCGGCGGGCTCGGTGCATGTCTCCGGGCCCACGAGGGACGCACCGCTCGCGAAGGGCGACCCGATCCCGAGCTTCTCTGCCCCAGCGCTCGCGGGCGGTGGACGGGTGGACTGGAGCACTTACGCGGGCAAGAAGGTGGTGCTCTCGGTATGGGCGCCGTGGTGCCCGCACTGCCAGGTCGAGCTGCCGGTGCTCTCGAGGGTGATGACCGGGCACCCCGATGCGTCGCTCGTGACGATCGTGACGGCGATCGGGCAGCAGCCCGGGCCGTCTCCCGAGCAGTACATGAAGGACCACAGCCTCACGTTCCCGGTCGCGGTGGACGACGCGGACGGAACGCTGGCGAAAGCACTGGGCATCCAGGCATTCCCGACGGTCTACTTCGTGAACTCGGACGGGACCGTTTCCGCGCAACAGACGGGCGAGCTCGCCGAGGCGGATCTGCAGCAGATGATCGGGGCGCTCACGTAGGAGCGCACCGGCGCCGAGACCTAGCCGCCGATCATCGACATGCTGCGGTCGGGCCGGACGAAGTCTGGGTGGTTGATCCGGTGTCCGGGCCACTTGCCCCACAGGTTCGCGCGGATCAGCGCGGCGAGCTCCTCGGCGGTCGCGCCCGCGCGGATCGGCCCGCGCAGGTCGGTCTCCTCGAGCGCGAACAGACAGGAGCGGACCTGACCCTCGGACGTGAGCCGAAGGCGGTTGCACGAGTCGCAGAAAGGGTCGGTCACGCTCGTGATGACTCCGACCCCGCCGAGCGCGCCGTCGGCGAAACGGAAGTTGACCGCGGGCTCGTGGTCAGACCGCTCCGCGACGAGCGGGTGGACCGCGTCGATCGCCTCGAGCATCGCCGAGCCGGGGACGACCTTCGCTCGCTCCCACGCGCGCTGCGCGTCGAGCGGCATGTACTCGATGAAGCGCACCCGGCAGCCGGTTTCGCGCGCCCACCGCGCGAAGTCGACGGCCTCCTCCTCGTTCCGCCCGGCGATCACGACGCAGTTGACCTTGATCGGCGTGAGCCCGGCGGTCTCGGCGGCGCGGATACCGTCGAGTACGCGATCGAGCGCGTCGCGGCCGGTCATCTCGGCGAAGCGGTGACGCATCAAGGAATCGCACGACACCGTGACGCGATCGAGCCCCGCGTCGGCGAGGGGTCCCGCGAGCCTTTCGAGCAGCAGACCGTTCGTCGTCATAGAGATGTCGAGCTCCGGGCCGACCCCGCGGAACATCCGAACGAGCGTCGGCAGGTCTGCGCGGACGGTCGGCTCACCGCCGGTGACCTTGATCGACCGCACGCCGAGCCCGACGAAGATCTCGAGGAGCCGCGTGAGCTCCTCGAAGGTGAGGATCTCGTCCTTCGGGAGCCAGGTGAGGCCCTCCGTTGGCATGCAGTACGCGCACCGGAGGTTGCAGTGGTCGGTGACCGATACGCGGAGGTCGTCGGCAACGCGACCGAACGCGTCGACGAGCGACCCGTCGACGGCCGGTGCGGTGGCTGCTGGCTGGCGTTCGTCCACCACTTCGGACGGAAAGGCTACACGGAGTCGGTCAGCCTCCGGCGCCATCGAGCTCGCGCTTCCTCCGGGCGATGTGGTCTTTGAGCGCCTCATCGACCGCCGGGTCGATCCCAGGGTCTTCGTACCGGTCGAGGAGGCCCTTCCACCCGACCGGTCCGGACTCCTGCGCCGCAACGGCTTCCCGGAAGTGCCGGAGCGTGTGCTGCGTGCCGAGGAACGTCCCGCCCGGCCCGACCTCACGGAACGCGTCGAGTGACAGGCTCTCCTCGTCCACGGGGAGGTCGACAGCGAGGAACCGCTCGAACACCTCAAGCGCGGCGACATCCTGCGCCATCTTCTCGATCGACGATGCCAGCGAGCCCTCGATCCATCCGGCCGCGTGAAGGATGAAGTTCGGGCCGGAGAGCAGGGCCGGCCAGAGCGCCATCAGCGACTCTTGCATCGCCCGGACGTCGGGTGCCGGTGACGACGTGAACCCTCCACCGCCCCGGAACGGCAACCCGTATCGCCGGGACATCTGCCCGCTCGCGAGCATCGCGAGGCCGTGGCCGGCGGTCGCGTACCTCGGCTGGCCGTCGTGGAGGTTCATCTCGGACACCGACGAACCGAAGACGCACGGGGTTCCCGGGCGCGTGAGCTGGACGAGCGAGACCCCGGCCAGCACCTCCGCCGCCATCTGGGCCACCGCGCCGGCCAGGCCGAGCGGGGCCGTCCCGCCGGCGTAGACGAACGGCATCAGGATGACCGGCTGGCCGCCCTTCGCGTACTCCATCAGCGAGCCGGCCATCCGCTCGTCGTACAGGAGAGGGCTGATCGGGTTCACGATGCCGAGCACCACCGGAGTGCGTTGGATCTCCTCCAACCCGCCGAACGCGATCGCCGCGAGCTCGACCGAATCGCGCGAGCTCTCCGCGGTCGCCCCGACCGGCGTGTAGGGCTTGTCAGACCATCGGAGCGTGTCGTACTCCATGTCGAGGTGTCGGCTCGCGACGGGCAGGTCGTCCGGCTCGACGATGCCGGCCTCGTTCACGTGGAACTGAGGGACAGCGTGCGTGAAACACACGAACCTGCGGTGGTCCTCCGCGGTCGGCAGGCGCCGGCCGACCTCGGGATCCAGGACGAACGGCGCGCCACCGGTCGGCGCGAGTGACAGATGATCGCCCCCGAGGACGATGTTCCTCTCGGGGTTGCGGCCGCGCACCTCGAAGCTCGCGGGCGCGAGCGCGAGCTGTTCCATCACGAAGCTGCGGTCGAGACGCACCAGGTCTTCCTCGACGTCGAGCCCGGCCGCCCGGAACAGCTCGAGGGCCGGTTCGTACATGAAGCGGAACCCGACCTCCTCGAGCAGGGTCATCGCGGCTCCGTCGATCGCCTCAGCCTGCTCCTCGGAGAGGATGTCCAGTCGCGGCAGCCTATTGGTCCACAAGGTCGATCAGCCTCCGTTCCAGGTCTCCGAACCCGACGTCCCGGATCTCGATCGGCACGCCGAGGCAGTCCGCGATCTCACGGGCCTTGCCCTCGAGCGCGGGCTCCGGCGATTGCCGCAGGTACAGCACGTCGGTGATGTGGTCGAAGTACGTCTCTTTCAGGAAGGGGAAGCGGCCGATGCCGAGGCCCTCGACGACCGCCCGCTCCCAGTTCCGCACGAGCCAGTCGGTGAGGAAGAACGTGCCGATCCGCTCGTCCGACTCGACGGCGAGCTCCGAACCGCCGTACATCTCGTAGCAGTGAGGGCCGGTGGTGCGCACGGCGCTGTGCTTGGCGAGCACGCGGTCGAGCGCACCGGCCGTCCCGCAGTCGCCGTACGCGACGACCACGCGGTCGTACCGGGGCGCGATCTCCTCCAGCTCGCGCTCCACGTCCGCGAGGAGCTTCTTCGGCGAGAGGTGGTCGAGCGCCGGGACCGTGTACAGGTCGGCGTCCCACCCGTGCCGCGCCGCGATCTCGCGGACCTCGCGTGCGAGCGCTCCGCAGGTAAGGAGCGCCAGCAGCTTGCGCGGCGATGATTCCGGGACACCGCTCACGGCGACTCCAACTCGGGGAACGCCACCGCGGTGAGGAACGCCTCGTTGAAACCGGCCCGGGCCGAGAGCTCCACGTACTCCACGCGGCGGATCAGGTCGAATGCCATCTCGCGCTCGCGGAACGAGACGAGCGCCATCTTCGCCCCCTCGCCGGCCGCGTTCCCCACGGCCGTGATGCGCTCGACCGGGACGGGCGGCACGAGCCCGACGATGCGAGCACTCGCCGGGTTGATGTAGGTCCCGAACGAGCCGGCGAGCAACACCTGATGTAGCTCGCTCGCACGCACGCCCGTCGTGTCCATCAGAGCGCCGATGCCGGTCGCGATCGCCGCCTTCGCCGACTGTAGCTCCCGGACGTCCTTCTGTGTGAGCACAACGTCGCCGTCGAGCGCGAACGCCCGGGTCCCATCGATCTCGACCAACCGGTGGGCGAGTGGATGGCCGGGAACCTCGGCCGCCGCCGCGAGCCGGCCCTTCGCGTCCAGCAGCCCGACGAGCCGCAGCTGGGCGACGGCGTCGATCAGCCCCGAACCGCAGATGCCCCGCACGGGGGCGTTCCCAATCACCTGAAGCTCCACGCGGCCTGCGGCGAGCGTCACACCCTCGATCGCCCCGCCCGCGGCGCGCATCCCGCAGCGGATGTGGCCGCCCTCGAAGGCCGGGCCAGCGGGCGCGGCGCTCGCGAGGACTCGGTCGGCGTTCCCGAGCACGATCTCCCCGTTCGTGCCGACGTCGACGAACAGGCGGAGCTCGGGCTCGCGGGTCAGCCCGGTGGCTTGGATCCCGGCGACGATGTCCGCGCCGACGTACGCGCCGATCGACGGCAGGAGCTGCACGCGTCCCTCGGGGTGGATGTCGATGCCGAGCGCCTCGGCCGGCACGTCGAGCGGCTCGCGGAACGCGGGGATGAACGGCGCCATGGCGATCGCGTGCGGATCCACCGCGAGCAGCAGGTGGAGCATCGTCGCGTTGCCGGCGACGACCATCTCGTAAACGCGCTCGCGCTCGACGCCGGCCTGTGCGTACACGTCGCCGAGGAGTCCGTTGATCGTCTGGACGACCGTGCGTTGGAGCTCGGCCGCGGCCGTCTCGTCCGTGCGCGTGCGTCCGATACGCGAGATCACGTCGGCGCCGAACGGCGCCTGCCCGTTCAGGTTCGATGCGACGGCCGCCGCCGCCCCGCTGGACAGGTCCATCAGCGTCGCTACGACCGTCGTCGTCCCGACGTCGACCGCGACGCCGTACGACACGCTGGTGGTGTCTCCGGGCTCGACGGCGACGAGGTGCTCGCCGCACAGCACGGCGGTCACGTCGAAGTCCGCGCGTCGGAGCGCGACCGGCAGGTGACGGAGCGCGCGCAGGTCGGCGACGAGGCCGTAGCCCTCGCGGTCGAGCTCCTCCCGCAACCGCTCGATGTCGCTCCGCGCGTCCTCGAGCGTCGGTATCGGGAGCGTCACGTGAACCTTGTTCACGTTCGGCTCGAGCAGCACGAACCGCGACACGCCCATCGTTGCGGCCTTCGGCGCGCGCATCAGGTCGGGCACGAAGCACACGGCATCGCCGAACACCTCCGCCTCGCAGGCGAGGCGCCAACCCTGCTCGAGCTCCTCCTCGGAGAGGTGCCGTCGATCGGCGGGTGTGATCTCGACCTCACCCTCGTCCACGCGGACCTTGCACTTGCCGCAGGTTCCCCGACCGCCGCACGTCGACTCGATCGGCAGCCCGGTCCAGTGGGCGGCGTTGAATAGCGTGGTGCCCTCCGGCACCCGGGTCACCTTCTCGAAGGGCCGGTAGACGACCTCGACCTTGCGCATCGCGCTCCTAGGAGCCGGCCGACTGCTCCGCACGCATCGCCTTCAGCCAGGCGCCGGCGTAGCGGTCGATCCCGAGCAGGACGTCGGTGCCGAAAACGGCCAAGCGCGTCTCGCGCGAGAGGGGGTTCGCGATCGCGCACGTGAGGCCGGCGTGCCGAGCCATCGCGAGGAACACGCCGGTGAGCTCCGCGCGCCCCGGCATGCCGAACGACACGTTCGACGCGCCGCAGATGATGTTGGCCCCGAGCTCCTGGCGAACGAGGCGGATCGTCTCGAGCACGACCGCCCCGGCGTCGGGGTCGGCCCCGACCGTCATCACGAGCGGGTCGATCAGGACGTCCTCGGCCGGGATGCCGTGATCGGCAGCCCGCTCGAGGATCTTCCTCGCGACGCCGAGGCGCACCCGCGGATCCGGCGAGGGGCCGCGCTCGTCGCTCGAGAGGCCGATCACCGCGGCACCGTGACGCTTCACGACCGGCAGGATCCGCTCCAGCTTGCCTTCCTCGCCGGTGACGGAGTTCACGAGCGCCTTGCCCTCGTAGGCCCCGAGTGCGGCCTCGAGGGCGGCGTCGGTCGAGGAATCCATGGAGAGCGGAACGTCGGTGACCTCGGTCACGAGCTTGACCATCCGCACGAGCAGGTCGGCCTCGTCGATGCCCGGTACGCCTCCGTTCACGTCGAGCACATGGGCACCGGCCTCGACCTGCGCGACCGCGTCCGCGCGGACGCGGTCGAGGTTCCCGGCCTTCAGCTCCTCGGCGAACGCCTTGCGTCCGGTCGGGTTGATCCGCTCGCCGACGACCACGAACGGCTGCGCCGGGCCGATGACGACGCTCTTCGTGGCGGATCTCAGGACCGTTTCCATCAGGCACCCCCCATCCGCTCGTCGCCGACCAGCTCGAGCGCGACCTTGACCGCCTCCGGCGCGTTCGGCGCGAAACCGTCGGCGCCGATCTCGCGCGCCCACTCCTCGGTGACCGGGGCGCCGCCGACCAAGACCTTCACGTCGCGGCGCAGGTCCGCCTCCTGGAGCGCTGTGATCACGTTGCGTTGCTCGGGCACCGTGGTCGTGAGGAGCGAAGAGAGGGCGACGATCCTCGGGTGCCTCTCGCGGACGGCCTCGATGATCCTCTCCGTCGGAACGTCCTTGCCGAGGTCGTGCACCTCGAAGCCGGCGGTCTTCATCATCGCGCCGACCATGCTCTTTCCGAGGTCGTGGAGGTCGCCCTTGACGGTCGCCATCACGACCTTGTGGCCGAGCGTCCGGCCGCCGGCCGCGATCAGCGCGGGCTCGACGATGTCGTTGCAGCGCTTGAAGATCTCCGCCGCGGCGACGACTTCCGGCAGGAACACATCGCCGGCGTTCCACCGCCGGCCGATCTCGAGCATCGCTTCCGCGAGTCCCTGCTGGAGCACGCGTTGTGGGTCGGCTCCGCCGTCGATCAGCTCGGTCGCGATCGATACGGCGGCCGCGTCGTCGAGCGCATACAGCGCCTCTCGCAGGGCCGCGATCTTCTCATCCATGGTGTGCTCCCTCCGCTTCAGTCGCTCGCGTACGCCGCGATCACCTCGCGGATGTCGTCCTCGATCCCGTCCGCGAGCGGTATCGGTTCGTGCTCGGCGAGGATCTTCCGGGCGCGCTCGCGGGCTAGATCACGGGGTTCGGGGCGCCCGGCCGTCTCCCAGGCCTCCCACGTCTCGCGATCGAACACGCGCGGCCGCCACATCCGGCGCATGTTCCGCAGCGTGTGCGGCTGCGCAAGGAAATGCCCGCCGGGTCCAACCGCCTCTATGACCTCGAGCGCGAGGTCCTCGTCGGTGACGGGGACCTCGCCGGCGAGGTGGCACATGAGGTCGAACAGCTCCGCGTCGAGCACGAGCTCGGCGATCGAGTGCACGCGCGCCCCGAAGAGGAGCCCGGCGCCGCAGAGCATGTCGGCCCCGCCGAGCCAGCTCGCCATGCCGGACAGACCGTTCTCGACCCCCGCCTGCCAGTCGGCCGCCTTCGCGCCGGTCGCGAAGGTGCCGATGCTGCTCGGCACGCCGTATCGGCGCGCGAGCTGTGCCGACGCCATCTGGAACAGCAGGTCCTCCGGACCTCCGCATGCGGCCGCGCCGGTGCGGAGGTCCATGACGGTCCCGGATGCGCCGTAGAACGTGCCCGCGCCCGGGGCGAGGAGTTGCAGCGATACGATGCCGGCGAGCACCTCAGCGTTCGAGACGACGAGCGCGGCTGCCGGCGTCGCCGGCGCCGTCGCGCACGCGATCGGCATCGCGACGAACCCGCACGGCACGCCGGCCTGGCCGTAGATGGCCGCCGCCTCGAGCGGTCCGCCGTCGTAGGTGAGCGGCGAGAGGCTGCACTGGAACGCCGACAGCACCGGTCGCTCGCGCAGCTCGCGCTCGCCGCCAGCGACGATGCGCGCGATCTCGATCGCACCGCGTGCCTGCTCGGGCTCGGTGGCCGTCATCAGCTGCACGTGCTTGCTCGTGTTTGCGAACTCGGTGGCGATCTCGTGCAGCGGCTGCACTTCGATCGGCTCGTCGCGTGCGGCTACCGGCTGCCAGAGGAACCCGATCTGCGGGAGCGCGTCCGCGACGCGGGCGACCTGGGCAAGGTCGGCCTTCGTCGAGGCGCGACGCTCGTTCGTCTCGAGGTCGAGGATCTCTGCGGCATTGCCGTCCACCGCCAGGTACCCATGCGAGCCGTCGAGCTCGAGGTCGCACGCAGGGTCGCGCGCGGCGAGGAGCAGCGCGGAGGGCGCCTGCGCGAGGGCCGCCTCGACGACCTCGGGCGGGAAGCGCACGCGGCCGGCGTCGTGGTCGGCGCGGGCGCCGGCGCGCTCGAGGTTCGTGACCGTCCGGTCGGAGCGGACCTCGACCCCGACCCGGTCGAGGACGCGGAGCGTGCCCTCGTGGATGCGCTCGATCGCGTGCTCCGGGAGGATGTCGATCCGGTTCGCGAGCGTGAGGCTCCGGACGCGCGGCGAAGCGGGATCGTTGGTGGTCTTGGCCTGACTCGAAGTCATCCTTCAATCCTCGGCTCTAGGGAGCTCAACGATAAAGCGTATCGGCGGTCTTCGCGTGGCAGCAAGGGTCGGAATCTGACCCGGAGTCACAGAGATGTGGGGTATCAGTGCGTCCCCGCCGAGGCGGCATCGGGGACCATCCGATCTTCCCGGAAGCGCGAGGGCGAGAACGGCGCGATCAGCGCGGGAGCGTGGCCCGTGGCGATGTGCTCCGCCGCCTGGACGCCGAAGATCGGCGCGCCCTTGTACCCCCAAGTCCCCATGCCCGCGGCGAGGTAGAAGGACTTCACCTCGGACTCGCCGAGGATGGGCGAGGAATCCGGCGTCATGTCGCACAGGCCCGACCACTGCCGCATGGCCCGGGCCTTCGCCATGAACGGCAGGATCTGGACCGAGCGCTTCGCTGCCTCGGCCAGGAAGTCGAAGGTGGAGCGGGTCGAGTATGTGTTGTAGCGGACGATCTCGGCTCCGACGAGCAGCTCACCGCGTGCGGTCTGCGAGATGTAGACGTAGAGGTCCATCGACGACACGAGTCCGTTCAGCGCGTGCCGGTACGGCTCGGTGACGAAGGCCTGGAGCGGGTGAGTGCTGATCGGCAGCCGCAGGCCGGCCATCGCGGCGAGGACGCTGCTGTAACCCGCCACCGCCGTGACGACGACCCCGGCCGACACGGGCCCCCGGCTCGTCATAGCGCCGCGGCACACACCGTCCCGCACGTCGAGCCCGGTCACCTCGGTGCCCTCGTGGACGTGGACGCCGAGCCGCTCTGCCGCGACGGCGTAAGCCCACACGACCGCGTCGTGGCGCGCGAACGAGCCGGGGGGGTGGTACGAGGCGCCGATGACCGGGAGCTCGCCACCGGCTGTGAGATCGACGAGCGGGCACATCTTCAGGACCTCGTCCGGGGTCAGGATGTTCGTCTCGACACCGTACGCCGCGTTGAGCAGTGACTTGTCGCGCTCTGTCTGCAGGGCATCCACGCTGTGGACGAGGTCGAGCTCGCCCTGCCTGCTGAACTGGATGTTGAAGTCGAGCTCCTCGGAGAGGGTCCGCCAGATCTCGAGGCTCGCCTTGTAGAGCGGGATGGTCTCGGGGGTGTTGTAGTTGGCGCGGACCACCTGGGTGTTGCGGCCCGAGCCCCCCGAGCCGATGTACGCGCGCTCGAACACCGCCACGTCGCGGATCCCGTGCTTCGCGGCGAGGTTGTACGCGACCGCGAGGCCGATCACGCCGCCTCCGACGACCACGACGTCGTAGTGGGGTTTCAGCTCCGTCTGGCGGAGGAACGTCGTCTTGCGGAAGAGGCCGCTCACTTGCCCCGCCTCCTCTTCGGCGCGACCGAAGCCGTCCAATCCACCGATTCCGGCACCTCCTGCACGCCGAGGCTCGCGCAGTCGTGCAGGATCCGCTCGCGCAGGTGCTCGTGCCACATCGAGGGGACGAGTAGGTGGAGACGGTCGGGCAGCACGACGACCTTGACCGGCACGTGCGCCACGGCGCCCTGAACGAAACCCTCGGCCGGAAGCGCCACCGCCGAGAGGAAGGCGAACGCCCCCCGGGTCGCGTCGCCGGCGAGCGTCCAGATCGCCCAGCCGTCCGAGGTGTCGAGGGCGACGGCGTCGGGATCGGCACCGGCCGTGAGATCGGCAGCGGTTCGCACGAGTTCCTCGGCGGAGCCCGGCTCGCCGATGAGCATGACCTCGTCCGGTGCGACCCGACACGAGGTCGCGTTCCCGACGGTCGCGAGCGCCTCGAGCGCCTCGGGGGCCGCGTAGCACCCGATGACCGAGGCCCGCGTGGCGGCGAGCTCAAGCACGGAGCCTCGCCCCCTCGGGGTCGTAGAAGGGGATCGGGACCACCTTCGCCGGTCGCCCTTCGGCGCGCAGGGCCGACGGGAACTCCCCGTCGACCGCGCGCAGCCAGCCGAGCCCTATCGCGCGCTGCAAGACGCGCGACTCCGCGCAGGAGGTCACGCGGCCGACGATCCGGTCGCCGGCGTAGAGGGGCACGCCCCGCCCCGGCACCGCGCCCTCGAAGGCCAGGCCGACGAACCTGCGCTCGATCGGGATCTCGGCCATCCGCTCGAGCGCCACCTTGCCGATGAACGACGGTTTGTCCATCGCGATGGCCCAGGAGAGGCCGAGCTTCGCCGGATGATCGTCGGGCAGCGTGTCCTGGCCGAGGTAGAAATGCCCCTTCTCCATCCGGAGGATCTCGAGCGCGTCCAGCCCGTGCGGGCGGATACCGAGGTCGCGGCCCGCGTCCATCAGCGCGTCCCACAGCTCGACGCTCCGCGAGCGCGGGTGGTGAAGCTCGAACGAGAGTTCTCCGACGAACCCGACGCGGACCGCTCGGCAGGGAACGCCGGCCACGGTGATCTCGCGGTGCGCCATGTGAGGCAGCGACTCGCGGTCGATCGGATCGTTGCACAGCCTCGACAGGAGGTCCCGCGCGCGCGGCCCGGCGATGTTGATCGCGCCGAGCATCGGCGTCTGGTTCACGACGTGGACATGCAGATCCCAGCGGTCCGTCCAGTTGCGGAGCCAGGCCTCCATGCGATCGGCGCCGCCGGAGGTGGAGGTGATGTAGTAGGTGCCGTCCTCGCGGGCGCAGATCATGCCGTCGTCCATCACGTAGCCGGCCTCGTCGAGCGCGAGCATGTAGCGAGAGCGGCCAGGGGCGAGGTTCTCGATCCGGCACGGGTAGACGCGGTCCACCAGCCTCATCGCGTCCCGACCGGCCACGAGGAACTTGCCGAGCGTGCCCACGTCCATGAGGCTCACGCGCTCGCGCACGGCGCGGTACTCGTCGGCGACGTCCCCGTAGTCGAAGGGGCGCTTCCAGCTCCCCGACCAATCGAGTCGCGCGCCGAGCTGGAGGTGACGCTCGTGCAGCGCAGTGCGCTTCTCGATCACCTCGTGGACGCCGCTCGCGAGGTCCTCGAGGGGAACCGGCCGCACGGGTGGCCTGGCCGTCGTGAGTGCGCTCGTCTCCGGCGAGCCGGATCGCTCCGCCACGAACGACGAGAGCAGCCTCCCGCACATCGCACCCCGACACGGCCCCATCGTCGCCGAGGTGTAGCGCTTCAGGATCTCGGAGGAGCGCCAGCCTTCGCTCCAGGCCTGCTCGAGGTCGGCGACCGAGACGTCCTCACAGAGGCACACGTAGCCGCGCCGCCCGATCCGGACCGGTTCGGCCTGCTGCGCCTCAGGCGGCTCGCCGTTCCCGGCCTTCCGCCCGCTCTCGACGGCTTCCTCGAGCGAACAGCCCGGCCGGACGACCTCGCCCGCGCCTGCGACCGGCAGGCCCGCGCCCATCCGGAGGAGCGCGTCCCTGGGGGCGAACCCGAGCGACAGCACGACGGCGTCGCACTCGATCCGCTGAGGTCCCTCTGCGGTGAGCACGACGGCCGCGCGGACCTCCTTCCGCCCCTCGGCCTTGGCGACCCTCCCGTTGCGGATCACCGGGACGCCGGCCGGGACCTCACCGGTGAGCGCCTCCGGGACCACGGCGGCGACGACGTCGACGCCAGCCTCCCGGAGCGTCCGCAGATGCTCCAGCCCCTCCGCCGTCCCTGCCGCGACGACCGCGCGGCGCCCCGGCCGTAGCGAGTGCACGCCTGCGAGCCGAGCGGCACCGCGGCCGAGCCAGATGCCGGGGAGGTCGTTCCCCCGGAACACGGCGTGAGACTCCACCGCACCGGTCGCGACCACGATTCGGCCGGGGTCGACCTGGAGCAGGGCTTCTTCTCCGACGACGGGGACGAGGGGTCCCTCGTAGATGCCGACAGCGGTGTGCCGCTCGAGGATCGTCACGGACGGCTGCTCGCGGAGCTCGGCCTCGAGGGCCCGGATCCGGTCCATGGTGGGGCCCGGAGCGACCTTCTCGCCGAGGCGCCCCTCGTCGCACAGGATCACAGACCCGCCTCGTCCGGCCGCCGCGGCCGCGGCGGCGAGCCCCGCGACGCCGCCGCCGACGACGAGCACATCCGTGTGGACGTGACGGCTCTCCTTCATCCGCGGCTCGCGGCCGACGGGCAGTCGCCCCACACCGGTCGCCCCGCGGATCACACGCTCGGCGATCTCCCACGCGAACCGGGGCCGGATGAACGTCTTGTAGTAGAAGCCGACCGGCATCAGCGCGTGCGCCCGGTCGGTGACGGACAGCAGGTCGAGCTCAGCGGACGGCAGGCCCGACTCGCGCTTCACCCTCATACCGTCGCGGGCGGGGGTCGTGCAGGAGCGGATGCCCGGTTCACCGTCTACGTTGACCATGCAGTTCGGGCAGTCGCCCGTCAGGCAGTAGAGCCCACGACGCCGGTGGTGCTTGATCGAGCGGGTGAAGGTCCGCACCCCGGCCCGGTACAGGGCAGACGCGATCGTGTCCCCGTCCTGCAGGGGAACCCTCTTCCCCTCGAAGTCAAACGAGGCCATCGATCCGACCCGTGACGGTGTCCCGGCGGAGCGTCAGCCATCTCCGGCATCCGAAGGTGTGGAACCAGCGCTCCTCCTGGAGGCCCGGCGCGTTCTCGCGGAGGTACACGCGCCGGAAGTCCTCCTCCGGGTCGCGTGACTCCAGGTCACGGAGCTCGCCGCCGAACGTGAACTCCGTGTACTGGCGGAGCCCGCAGTGCGGACACGGGATCTTCAGGCTCACGCCGAGCTCACCTCTCCCTGGATGCGGAGGACCTTCGGCAGGGGAGCGCCCCGGTCCCTCCTAGCGGGCCAGCGTCACGATACGCCGCCGGCCTCGGGGCGGCCACGCCGTCCTGTGACCCGGGGTCGGGAGGCTCGGCGGCCACCGAGCTCGCGGGCTCCGCGATGTCTTGGGCTCCCGACCGAGGCCGTCCTATGCGGCGGCATCTGGCAGGATAGGGGCCATGGAGAAGCCGTTCCGCGCGGCGGTCGTGACCGTGTCCGACGGTGTGGCGCACGGCACCAGGAAGGACGTCTCGGGCGACGTCGCGGAGGAACTGCTCCGCGCGGCCGGGTTCGAGACCGCCGAGCGGCGGGTCGTTCCCGACGAGCGCCCCGAGATCGAAGCGCTGCTCGCGGACCTCGCGGGGCGGGGGCTGCCGCTCGTCGTGACGACCGGCGGCACCGGGCTCGGGCCGCGTGACGTCACACCGGAGGCGACGCGCGCCGTGATCGATCGCGAGGCGCCGGGCCTCGCCGAGCTGATGCGCAGGGCCGGCCTGGAGAAGACGCCGATGGCCGCGCTGTCTCGCGCCGTCTCCGGCAGCCGCGGCGGCACGCTGATCCTCAACCTCCCCGGCAGCCCGAACGGCGTCCGCGAGAGCCTTGAGGCCGTCCTCCCGGTCGTGCCGCACGCGGTGGAGCTGCTCACCGGGCGGAGCTGCGGGCACCCGACCGGCCGTGGGGCGTCGGAGGCGAGTTGACCCGCCGATGACCGGCCGCCATGTCCGCAAGAACCGGCGCGACTGGGACAAGACCAGCGACGAGTACCAGCGCGAGCACGCGCGGCAGCTGAACCGCTTCGACCGACCGGCCTGGGGCACGTGGGGGTTTCCGGAATCGAGCGTGGGTGTCCTCGGCGACCTCCGGGGCAAGGACGTCCTCGAGTACGGCTGCGGCGGGGGGCAGTGGTCGATCAGCCTCGCGCGCCTCGGTGCGCGGCCGGTCGGCCTGGACCTCTCGATCCGCCAGCTCGAGCACGCGCAGCGCCTGATGGCGCGAGCCGGTGTCCGGTTCCCGATCGTGAACGCCGATGCCGAGCGCACGCCCTTCGCCGACGGGAGCTTCGACATAGTGATGTGTGACCACGGAGCGATGACGTTCGCCGACCCGTACCGCAGTGTCCCTGAGGTCGTGCGAGTGCTCCGCCCCCGTGGCCTGTTCGTGTTCAACATCGAGAGCCCCTTCCACTTCGTTTGCTGGGACGAGGGGAAGGAGCGCCTGGGTGCGCGCCTATGCCTCGACTACTTCGGGATGCGGAAGTGGGACGACGGGGACTCGGTGACCTTCATGCTCCCCTACGGCGAGTGGATCCGGCTGTTCCGCGCGAACGGCCTGGAGCTCGAGGACCTGATCGAGCTGCGCCCCACAGCTCGGGCGACGACGACCTATCCGGACTTCTCCGACCTCGCGTGGGCCCGACGATGGCCGGCCGAGAACGTCTGGAAGCTGAGGAAGCGCGTGTGAGACCGACGCGGCCGCTCGTCGCGATCGTGCTGGTACTAGTCGCGATCGCGATGGCGCCGTTCCTGCCGGCCCGGGTCGCTCCGCCCGACCGCCGCCCGAACATCGTGCTGATCCTGACCGATGACCAGTCGTTCGATTCGATCTCGCACGACCCGGCGGTGATGCCTGCGCTGCAGGCCATGCTGCAGGACCCGTCCGACCACTGGGTCTGGTTCCCGAACGCCTTCATCCAGACGCCGCTCTGCTGCCCCTCGCGTTCGACGATCCTGACCGGGATGTACTCGCACCACACCGGTGTCCGCACGAACTACGACGGGGCCAAGCTCGCCGAGTCCTCGACGATCGCGACGTGGCTCCACGACGCCGGGTACCGCACGGGCTTGATCGGCAAATACGTGAACGGCTACCCGTTCGGACACCCGTACGTGCCGTTCGGCTGGGACCGGTGGCTGGGCAAGCAGCAGGGGGACCAGTCGACCGCCTACTACGACTACGTGCTGGAAGACCAGGGCTTCCCGGTGTTCCACAACGGGGAGTCGCGGGACTACTCGACCGACGTGTTCGCCGCGGCCGCCGAGGACTTCATCCGGACGGCGCCACGAGGCCAACCCTTCTTCCTGGAGGTGACGCCGACCGCGCCGCACCGGCCGTGGGTCGCAGCGATCGGCGACGCCGGCGCCGACGTTAGGATGGCGATCTTCGAGCCGCCGAGCGTCGGGGAGCAGGACGTTTCCGACAAGCCGGCGTGGGTGCAGGCGCTACCGCCCTTCGACGCGGAGCGGCGCCTGCAGCTCCACGACATCCACCGGCGGTCGTTCGAGGCGCTCCTCGCGGTCGACCGACTCGTCGCCGGCGTGATCGACGCGCTGAGGGGCGAGGGCGTGCTGGATGACACGGTCGTGTTCTTCCTGACAGACAACGGCTTCTCGTTCGGGGAGCACCGCTGGGTCGGCAAGGCGTGCGCATACGAGGAGTGCATCCGCACACCGCTCCTGGTCCGCTACCCGGCGGGCCCGACGCACGCCGACGACCACCTCATCTCGAACGTCGACCTCGCGCCGACGATCGCCGACCTCGCCGGCGTCGAGCCCGGTGCGGCGGTCGACGGCCGGAGCCTCGTGCCGCTGCTCGATGGCTCACAGGCCGGTTCCTCGAGCCAGGGCGTGTTCCTCGAGTACGTGGGCGATGCGCACATCCCCGGGTGGACGGCGATCCGAACGCCCGACTTCCTCTACGTGGAGTACGCGACCGGTGAGCGTGAGCTCTACGACCTCACCGGGCGGATCGCGAACGCCGACCCGTACGAGCTCCAGAACCAGACCGCGAACCCTGCCTACGGGCCGGTCGTCGACGACCTGGCGGCACGCCTGGCGGAGTTCCGCGCCGGCTGAGAGCGAACACCCCACATAGCCGGCGCAGGGCCGGTATCTTGACGGGCGTGCAATACACACCCGGACCCGGCTCCCGGCTCCCGGTCCCCCGCGGGCGGCGCCTCCACAGGCGACAGCAGATCGCGCGGCGGCGGAGCTTCGTAGCGTTCCTGCTGGTCTTGGCCGTGTTCACCCTGTGGCAGGCCTGGCCGAGCGGGGGCGGAGACGGGGCGGCCGGCGGGGGGACCCCGAGCGCCTCGCACACGGGTAAGCCGGGCGGCCATCATGGTTCGCCGACGCCGACCGCGACGATCACGCCCGGCCAGACGCCGATCGAACACGTCGTGTTCATCGTCAAGGAGAACCGGACCTTCAACAACTACTTCGCGACCTATCCCGGAGCCGAGGGCGCGACCGAGGGCGGGACGATCCAGTGTACGGACAAGGGCTGCACCGACGGCCCGACCGTGCAGCTCGAGCTGGCCCAGGACGTCCAGGACCACGACCTCACCCACTGTTTCCGCTGCGGCATCACCGCGATCAACGGCGGGAAGATGAACGGCTACAACTGGATGGACGGGCCGATCTCCCACACGGGCGACACCGGCGACCTGTACGGGCACGACCTCACGGGCTACACGTACTTCGAGCGCGCGGGTGTCCCGAACTACTGGGCCTACGCCGACCGATTCGTCCTCGCCGACCACTTCTTCACTTCGATGTACGGGCCGACGACCCCGGAGCACCTCTATGCGGTCGCGGCTCAGGCGAACGGCATCGTCGACAACAAGTCGACCACCGACCATCCGAACAGCTACTGCGACGATCCCACCGAGAACGCAACGCAGTTCGACCCGCACCTGTCCGCCGGCGACCAGCGCGACATCATGGACCTCGAGGAGCACCTGACCGACAACGGTGAGAACACCTACCACCTCGGCAGCTACTGGGGCTCCGTCCGGTTGTGCTTCGACATCCCGGTCCTGCCCGACCAGCTGGAGAAGGCAGGTATCTCGTGGGGCTACTACGCGAGCTTCAACGCGTGGATGAACGTGATGCAGATGATCCGGCACGTGCGCTACGGCCCGATGTGGGACAACGTGAAGGACCCCACCCTGTTCACGAAGGACGTTCGGCAGGGGAACATGCCGCAGGTGTCATGGGTGATCCCGCCAGAGTCCTACAACGAGCACCCCGGCCTCGGGAAGAGCGTGTGCGCCGGCGAGAACTGGACCGTCGACCTCGTCAATTCCATCATGAAGAGCGACGACTGGGAAAGCACGGCCATCGTCGTGGTCTGGGACGATTTCGGCGGCTTCTACGACCCGGTCGTCCCGCCGCACTACGACATCATGGGCCTCGGCCCGCGGACGCCGGCGCTGATCATCTCGCCGTACACGCGCCAGGGCGATAATCCCGATGGTGGCACCGTCGACCACACGGCCTACGAGTTCTCTTCGGTCCTCGCGTTCATCGAAGAGCTGTTCGGGCTCCAGCCGATGACCGAGCGCGACGCGCAGGCGAGCCCGCTGGCCGGTGCCTTCGACTTCGCGCACCCGAACTTCGAGAAGCTCATCCTGCCGCTCAGGCAGGAGTGCCCCTATGGCACGACGTTCGCGGAGCTCGGCCCCGGCTGGCCGTTCGCACGAACGATCGGCAGCCCGTACGACTGAGCGCTACGGCGGCTGGTCGTCGGGCCACTTCGGCCCGGGGCAGTCGGAGCGCGTCGGCAGCGGGTCGGGCGGGAGCGGTTCCTGCGTGAAGTCGAACGCCTCCGAGAGGTTCTGCGCGTCGCGATCGCGGGCGGTGAGCTGGGAGAGTCCCCAGTTGTCCTCGATGAACCGGAGCACGCTCGAGAACTCCCCGAGCGTGTGGTCGACGTAGCCGGACCGCGCGTACGGGCTGATCACGAGCAGCGGCACGCGGATCCCGAACCCGAAGTCGTCGACCTGCGGCGGCGGCACGTGGTCGTAGAAGCCACCGTAGTCGTCCCATGTGACGAAGATAGCGGTGTCCTTCCACATGGGGCTGCTCATGATCGCGTCGATCACCCTCGTCGACCAGTTCTGACCCCAGCAGAAGCTGTACTCGGGGTGCTCGGAGAGCTCGAAGCGGGGCGTGACCCACGTGACCGGAGGCAGGCGGTCGTCGCGGATGTCTCGAACGAGGCTATCCACCGGGAAGATGTGCGAGTGCCAGACGCCCTCGTTCGCGCGTATGTGGCGGACGGCGTCGTAGGCGGACCAGAGGTAGCCGTTCTGCATGTTCGTGGCCGAGTAGTAGGCCCACGGGATCCCCGCCCGCATGAGCAGGTCGCCCTCCGTGAGGAAGTCGAAGCAGGGGGGGACCTTCTTCATATGCCCTTCGCTGTCGTAGACCTCGCTGTAGCTCCCCGGGGCCGAGTCACAGCCCCAGGCCTTGAACAGCCCGGTCTGCTGATGGTGCTGCCGCATGGCCTCTATGTCCTGGACCGGGTTGTCGTGCGTGCCGCCGGACTGCGCCGCGATGGTGAAGAGGTGGTTGGGGAACGAGGGCCCCTGTGCGGAGGCGAAGAAGTTGTCGGCCAGGACGAAACGGTGCGCCCAACGCCAGTAGTTCGGCAGATCCTGCGGCAGGAACTGCGTGTACGCATACTCGTCGGCCGGCTCGCCGACGGTGGCGAAACCGTCCATCTTGCCGCCGTCCCACGCTTTCAGGGCGCACTCGTAGCAGTGCTTGATGTCCTCGCCGATGCGGTCGGGCGCCTGCGTGAGCGGGCGCTGGGTGCCCTGATCGTTGCCGCTCGTCACACCGTCCGCGCCGGGGAACCGGCCGAAGAGGTTATCGAAGGTGCGGTTCTCCTTGATGATGAAGACCACGTGCTTGATCGGCCACCGGGTGTCGAAAGCCGCCGCGTCGACGGGCGCGGGGCGGTCGCCGAACGACGCCGGGGGGAGCGGGTGCCACTTGAGAGCGCCTCCGTCGCAGGCAACGGCGACGAGGAGCAGCGCGACGAGCGCGCTCGGTAGGGCGAGCGCCGAACGACGACGAGGCTCTCCGGCCATCCCGAGCACGGTACCCCATCCTCGGTGCATCGCCCCGATGAGGGGTTCTCGGCGGCCGCGTAGATCCGGCGGCGGCTCAGACCGGTTGGAGCTCGCGCTGGTTCTTGCGGATGTACTCGCGCCAGTACTCCTGGCCCTCCTCGGGCAGCGTGTAGACCGGGTCGTAGTACGAGTACTCGCGCGTGAGCGCGTCGGGGTCGTCGTACTCGATGCCGGTCCGGTAGTTCTTCCGCCAGTACGTGATGCCGAGCGTGCGGTCGTAGTTGCTGAGCATGTGGACCCAGCGCTTGCCGACGAGCGACACGTCGCAGACGACGCGGGGCGTCGCGAATCCCGGCAGATAGCCCATGATTGCGAACTGGAGCTCCTGAGCCTCCCAGATCGCCGTCCGCCAGTGCTCGGCGTTCGGGATGATGTCGCACTGGTAGAAGTAGTAGGGGATGACCTTCAGGTGGTCGATCAGCATGAAGCAAAGCTCGAGCATCTGCTGAGGGGTCGTATTCACGCCGCGGAGCAGCACGCCCTGGTTCCGCACGTCGCGGTAGCCCATGTCGAGCAGTGCGCGGACGGCCTTCGCCACGAGTGGCGTCGCCTGTTGCGCGTTGTTGATGTGGGTGTGCACGGCGATCTCGATGTCGCGCTCACGGGCGCGTTTGACGATCCGCTCGTAGCCCTCGAGCACCTCGTCCTGTAGGAAGTGCTGCGGGATGCCCATGAGGCCCTTCGTGGCCAGGCGCACGTCGTGGATGTTCGGGATGTCGAGGAGCTTCATCATGAAGTCTTCGAGTCTCGCGATCGGGATGTTCGCAACGTCGCCACCCGAGACCACGACGTCGCGGACCGACGGGGTCCGGCGGAGGTAGTCGAGCATCGCGTCCCAGCGCTCGTTCTGCTTCATCTCGAACTTGTACTTGAGGACCTGTGCGGTGTCGTTGCCGACGAGGTCCATCCGCGTGCAGTGGCCGCAGTACTGCGGGCACGTCGGGATCATCTCGGCGAGGACCTTGGTCGGGTAGCGGTGGGTGAGGCCCTCGGCCGCCCACATCTCGGCCTCGTGCAGCGAGTCGCGCGAGGCCATCGGGTGGCTCGTCCACTCCGGGTGCCGGTCGGAGAACGCAGGTGCCATATAGCGGCGGACCGGGTCATCCCGCAGGTCCCGTTCGTTCATCGTGTTGACCATCTGGGGCGGGATGAGCATCGACATCGTCGCCCGCTCCCGCTGGTCGCGCTCGATGTCGGCGTAGAGGGCGTCGTCGAGGTGCTCGCCGAGGGTCCTCTTGAACTCGACGAGGTTCTTGACCGAGTGGGCGCGCTGCCACTGCGCGCTTTCCCACTGGTCCTTCGTGACGTCCTTGAAGCCGAGCAGGCGCGTCCAGTCGGGCTCGACGAACTCGCGCTTCAGCGGGTACTGGAAGGGTTGCTCGGCGGCGTGCGCCTTGCCGACCTTGCGCTTCGGACGGGCCTTCCCCTTCTCTTGGATACCCTGCTCGTCGCTCACGTGCTCACCTCCGCGTCATGATCCACCGATGCTCCCTTGCGGAGCCCGGTGAACGAAACACCACTCTCAGACAGTCTACAGGCGTTCCGTTCGGCCGCGAGGGTCCGGAGCCGAAGGATATTCGGCAACATGATGCTCTCGAGGACACCCCCGCGCCAGCGCCGCGGATGATGATATCGGAGGCCCGTCGCTAGGAGGTTGGCGGCGGAGGAGCGGTTCCCGTCTGCGGGGCAGTCCCGGTCTGGGGCACGCCGCCCCCGGCGGGACCGGCGGCAGGTCGGCGGCCACCGCCGCCCGGCGATCGACCACCGCCGAAGGAACGACCACCGCCACCACCGCGGCCGCCACCACCGCGGCCGCCACCACCGAACCGGCCCCCGCCGGGGCCGCCCCCGCGCGGACGCCGCTCGTAGCGCACCGCTTCCTGCGGGCCCTTGGGGAGGCGGAGGCGGAGCGGGGTGTGCCCAGTGCGCTCGTAGCGCACCCAGACGTGGTCGGGCTCCTGCCTGCGCTCGACCTCGCGCCAGCCGTCGGCCAGCAGATGGCGGTGCCGACCGGCCGCGCTCTTGCGCAGCTTGTCGGTGCTCGGGACCTTCACGTAGAGGCGTTCGACGCGGACTTCCTTGTAGTCGCTCATGCGGCACAGGGTAGCAGGGGCCCCCGCGCGCAGGCCGGGTGAGCCGTAAGCTGTGCGGCGACTTCCGGCTCTCGGTTCCCGATCCCTGGGGGGACGGATGGACAAGCGGGTGGAGTGGGACGAGCTCGCGGCGCAGCTGAGCGTCGACGGGATCCGAGCGTCGACGGCGGCCGGCTCGGGGCACCCGACGTCGTCGATGTCGCCTGCGCACCTGCTGGCGGTCCTGTACGCCGACCACCTCCGTTGCGACGTCGCCGACCCGAGGAACCCGGCGAACGACCGCTTCGTGCTGTCGAAGGGCCACGCCTCGCCGCTGATGTTCTCGGTGCTGAAGGCCGTCGGCGCGCTCACCGATGAGCAGCTCCTCTCGTTCCGCAAGCTGGGCAGCCCGCTCGAGGGTCACCCGGTGCCGCTGCCCGACATGCCGTGGATCGATGTCGCGACGGGCTCGCTCGGCCAGGGGCTGCCGATAGGCCTCGGGATGGCGCTCGCGATGAATATGGACGGCAACCCCGCCCGCGTATGGGTGCTGATGGGCGACTCCGAGACCGCCGAGGGTTCGATCTGGGAGGCGATGGCGAACGCCTCGTTCCACGGCGCGTCGAACCTCGTAGCGATCGTCGATATGAACCGGCTCGGGCAGCGCGGTCCGACGATGCTCGGATGGGAAGGCGAGACGTACGCGGTGCGCGCGCGGTCGTTCGGATGGGGCGCGATCCAGATCGACGGGCACGACACGGTCGCGATCGACCAGGCGTACCGACAGGTCGAGCGGGCCGAGCGTCCGACGCTGATCGTCGCGCGTACGCAGAAAGGCCACGGTGTGTCGTTCCTGGAGGACAAGGAAGGCTGGCACGGCAAGCCGCTCTCAGCCGAGGAAGCTGAAAGGGCGATCACCGAGCTCGGCGGGCCGCGTTCGATCCGGGTCACGCCGCCGAAGCCCGCGCCGTGGTCGCCGCCCGAGCGACCGTCCGCACCAGTCGTCCTGCCCGCGTACGAGGAAGACATCGCGACGCGCAAGGCCTTCGGCGAGGCGCTCGCGGCGATGGCGTCGCGTGCCGACGTCGTCGTGCTCGACGGCGAGGTCGCGAACTCGACCTATACCGAGGATTTCCAGAAGGTCGCGCCGGAGCGGTTCGTGGAGCTGTACATCGCCGAGCAGTGCATGGCCGGGGTCGCCGTGGGCATGCAGGCGCTCGGCAAGACCGTGTACGCAGCGACGTTCGGGGCGTTCCTCACGCGCGCATACGACTTCTTCCGGATGGCGGCCGTCGGTCGCGCCAGGCTGCACCTGTGCGGCTCGCACGCTGGCGTGTCGATCGGCGAAGACGGGCCGTCGCAGATGGCGCTCGAGGACCTCGCGATGATGCGGACCGTGCATGGCTCGATTGTCCTGTACCCGGCCGACGGCAACGCAGCGGCGAAGCTCACGGCGGCGATGGCCGATCACGTCGGCGTTTCGTACATCCGCACGACGCGTGAGAAGACGGCGATCCTGTACCCGGCCGACGAGAGGTTCGAGATCGGCGGCAGCAAGACGCTCCGCGCGAGCCCCTCCGACGTCGCGACGATCGTCGGCGCCGGGATCACCGTGCACGAGGCGTTGAAGGCGGCCGAGGCGCTCGAGGCCGAGGGTGTGTGCGTGCGCGTGATCGACTGTTACTCGGTGAAGCCGATCGACGGGGCAACGCTCGTCACCGCGCTCGACGAGACCGGCCTGATCGTGACGGTCGAGGATCACTGGGTCGAGGGCGGTCTCGGCGATGCTGTGCTCGAGGCGCTCGCGGCCCGCGGCGAGCTGTCGGGGCGCGTGGCGCGACTCGCGGTCTCGGCGATGCCGGGCTCCGGTACCCCGGCGGAGCTCCGCGAGTGGGCCGGCATCTCGGCCCGCGCGATCGCCGAGCGCATACGCGGCGAGCTCGGCCTCCGGTAGGGGTCGGGCGCGTGATCGTCCGGAACGCCGAGTCGGCGGACCATCCGTCGGTGATCGACGTGATGGACGCGTGGTGGGGCGGGCGTCACATGAGCCCGCTGCTGCCACGCCTGTTCTTCGTCCATTTCCGGGATACCAGCTTCATCGCCGAGGAGGACGGGGAGCTCGTGGCCTTCTTCGTCGGCTTCCTCTCGCAGTCGCGGCCGGACGAGGCCTACATCCACTTCGTCGGCGTGCGTCCCGACCGCCGCGGCTCGGGGATTGCGCGCGACCTGTACGAGCGGTTCTTCGACGTGGCGCGGGCGAACGGTCGGTCGATCGTGCGGTGCGTCACGGCTCCCGTGAACACCGGCTCGATCGCGTTCCACCGGAACATGGGCTTCGAGATCGAGCCGGGCGACGGAGAGGTCGACGGGATCCCGGTTCACCGCGACCACGATGGGCCGGGCGTCGACCGGGTGTTGTTCTGGAGGCGGATCTGAGGCCGTGAAGGCGGGTCGAACGCTCAGACCTCGAGTCGAGGGTACCCTGAGCGACGAAGCAGCATGCAGCCCTTGAACGCGCCCACCGTGCCCGCTAAACCCCGCCTGCGGGGTTGGTTCCACGAGGTGGCGTTCTTCATCTCCATCCCCGCCGGCGTGGCGCTCGCCGTGCTCGCCGCCGGTACGAGGGCGCGGACCGCGACGATCATCTACGCGGTCAGCCTGACGGCCGTGTTCGGTGCGAGCGCCGCGTACCACCGCGTGGACTGGTCGCCGGAGGCCTTGCGGCGCATGAAGCGCCTCGACCACTCCATGATCTTCGTGCTGATCGCCGGGAGCTACACGCCGATGTGCCTGCTCGCGCTCCACGGCGCGTGGACCGTCGTGTTGCTGTCGCTCGTCTGGACCGGAGCGGCGGTCGGCATCACGCTGAAGAACATCCGGATCGATGGCTTCCACGTTCTGACGGGGTTCCTCTACATAGCGCTCGGGTGGGTCGCGCTCTTCGCGCTGCCTCAGCTGGTGCGCGAGCTCTCGCCGGTGGAGATCGTGCTCATGGCGGCTGGGGGCGTGTTGTATACGGTGGGAGCGATCGTGCTCGCGCGTCACCGCCCCGACCCGGCGCCGGCGACGTTCGGGTACCACGAGATCTGGCACGCGTTCATCGTGGCCGCCGCCGCGTGTCACTACGCGATGGTCATGCTGATCGTGCGCGCCCCCATCTGAGCCGAACTGGTACTCTCGGTGGCAAGGACGGTGTCGCCGTCCCGTGAGGTTTCGTTCCCTCGGTTCCTCCTTCCGGTGGTCTCGGGTGTCGCGCAACCTCCCCCGGACCCTCGGCCGCGCGGCCGCGGAAGGAGTCGAATCGCATGTCCCAGGAACCATCGTTCCTCGACCTCGGCGTGTCGCCAGAGGTCGCGGAGACCCTCGAGCGCCGCGGCATGACCGCGGCGTTCCCGATCCAGACGCTCGTGATGCGAGATGCGCTCGCGGGCCACGACGTGCTCGCGAAGTCGCAGACCGGCTCGGGCAAGACCCTCGCGTTCGCGATCCCGATCGTCGAGCGCATCGATCCGAAGGCGGCCACGCCCTCGGCGCTCGTGCTGGTCCCCACCCGCGAGCTCGCGGTGCAGGTCGCCGGAGAGTTCGCTTATCTCGCGAGAGCGAAGGGCTTGCGCGTCGGCCTCGCGTACGGCGGTACGAGCGTCCACGAACAGGGACGGAGCTTGCGCGGTGCCCACGTGCTGATCGCGACGCCGGGCCGGCTCGACGACTTCGCGAACCGAGGCACAGTCGCGCTCGGCGAGGTGCGGATCCTCATCCTCGACGAGGCAGATCGCATGCTCGACATGGGCTTCCAGCCGCAGGTGGACCGCATCGTGCGGCGACTGCCGAAGGAGCGTCAGACGATGTTCTTCTCGGCGACGCTCGAGGGCGCCGCCGGACGCATCGCCGACGCCTACACCCGCACGCCGAGGCGGCACGAGGTTGTTACCGACGCCCAGACCGTGGAGGAGCTCGAGCACCGGTTCATGCCGGTCTCCGCGCAGGGCAAGGTCGAGGCGCTCGTGGAGATCCTGCAGCATGGAGAGGAGCGCACGCTCGTGTTCGTCCGCACGAAGCGCGGCGCCGATCGGCTGGTGCAGAAGCTGAAGGCCAAGGGCGTGCGCGCCGAGGCGATGCACGGCGACATGTCGCAGCCGGCCCGCCAGGGGGCGCTCGCCCGGTTCGAGGCCGGGAAGGCCGCCGTGCTCGTGGCGACCGACGTCGCCGCGCGCGGCCTCGACCTCGACGGCATCAGCCACGTGGTCAACTTCGACCCGCCCGAGGACGCGAAGGGCTACGTCCACCGCGTCGGTCGCACCGCCCGGGCCGGCAGGAGCGGCACCGGCGTCACTCTCGTCACGGCCGAGCAACAGGGTGACGTGAGCCGCATGGCCGCGCGTCTGGACCTCCACGAGGAGTTCCAGGAGGAGGGCATGACGATCGCGCCGCCGCGCGTGGTGTTCTCCGGCTCGAAGGGTGGCCGCCGCTCGTCCCTGCGGAAGCCGGCGCGCCGCCGGTTCTGAGGCGGTCGGTCCTCGCGAACGCGAACCCTGGGGGCCGGATCAGCAGCTGTGCTCGTCGGGCAGCAGCGGCCGGAAGGTCAGCAGGTACTCGATGCCGTCGCTCGTCCAGGGCGTGAGTTGATTCGATGTTTGCGCGGCGACGAGCAGCGTCCGTAGATCCCCGCCGCCGACCACACCGCAGCGTGTGTCCGGTAAGTTCTTCGACGCCTCACCGAACGCGGCGAGCGGCGTTTGGAGCGGCCATGCCTTGGGCGGCTCGATGAGGTTCGGGTCGGCGGCGCCCGTATAGGGCTGGACGTACACGCGGAGCTCGGATGGGTCGAAGGGCGTGTCACTACCGATGGAGCCCTCCGGCAACCAGCTCCGGAGGTCGGTGAGCTTGGCCTGGAAGGCGGCGAGCCTGCCGCGCGCCTCCGTGTCGGCACCCGGGCAGGGCCCCTGCGCCCGTCCGAGCGCGTATGCCGAGATCACGTGGGTCTGCCCATCGGCGACGAGCGTGAACGTTGTCACCGGCATGTCGGTGATGCACGCATACGGGTAGTCGGTGTTCGGCCCCATCAGGTTGGCGTCTTTCGCGGCCTGCAGGATCGCCTGCACACCGTCCTCGGAGATCGGCGTGACGAGCACGTTCGGCAGCGCCGGCGGAGGGTAGATCTCGATCTGCGGGCCCTGGGTGATCAGGCGGCCGTCGCCGTACAGCGACCACGTGGGCATCTGGCGCATGGAGTTGCTCGGGGGGACGAACCCGCCGGCGGTGTCCATGCGGAGCACCAGCTGGTCGGCTCCGGTGGGGTGGTCGATCCCGCCGCCCCCGGAGTCGTTCAGCCGGCCGCACGCGACGGCGAGGAGGGCGAGGAGAGCGAGCGATGCGAGCAACCTACGGGTGGCCACGGTCGTGTTCCTCTATCTTGGCCGATCGCGGCTTGGACGTTGCGGTCCGCCCCTGGGGTTCCGGACGGTCGGAACCCGGTGCCGTGGCCGGTCGGGTAGGCTCGGAGTCACATGGGCGGCACCATGCGGGCGCTCCGCAAGACCCACGCCGGCCCCGGGGCCGAGCTGGTCGAGGTGCCCATCCCCGAGCCCGGCGAGGGTGAGGTACTCGTCCGTGTGCATGGGGCTTCCGTCTGCGGCACCGACCTGCACATCTACGAGTGGAACGAGTGGGCGGCCGCCCGTATCCCGCGGATCCCGATGACGTTCGGACACGAGGTCGCCGGGCTCGTGGAGGCCGTCGGCCCCGAGGTGCACCACGTCCGGCCGGGAGCATTCGTGGCCGCCGAGACCCACATCGCGTGCGGCTACTGCTCGACGTGCCGCACCGGCCGTGCGCACATCTGCGAGAACCTGCGGATCCTCGGCGTCGACATCGAGGGCGCGTTCGCCGAGTACGTCGTGATCCCCGCGTCGAACGCGTGGATCGTCGGCGAGGGGATCGACCCCGACGTCGCGTCGATCATGGAGCCGTTCGGGAACGCGGTCCACGCGACGTTCGGCACCGAGGGCGGCGAGGACCTCGCGACGAACCCCGTCGCGGTGATCGGCTGCGGCCCGATCGGGTTGTTCTCCGTCGGCATCGCGCGCGCTGCCGGGGCCTGGAAGGTCATCGCGATCGAGCCGAAAGCCGAGCGGCGCGCCCTGGCGGCGAAGATGGGGGCCGACATCCTGGTTGATCCCAAGACGCAGGATCCTGTAGGGGTCGTCCATGAGGCGACGAACGGCACCGGCGCCGAGGTCGTGCTGGAGATGTCGGGCAACGCGACCGCGATCGACCAGGGCACGCGGATGCTCGGGCGCGGGGGCCGGATGTCGCTGCTCGGCCTCCCCGACCGGCCGGTCACGCTCGACCTGAACGACCAGGTCATCTTCAAGGAGGCGCGGATCCAGGGGATCACCGGGCGCGAGATGTTCCGGACGTGGCAGCAGACCACGACGCTGCTGTCGACCGGACGCGTCGACGTCACGCCGGTGATCACCCACCGGTTCCCGCTCGAGCGGTTCGCGGAGGCGTTCGAAGCGACCGCCACGGGCCGCTCGGCGAAGCTGATCATGTTCCCGCAGCCCGGCGCCTCTCAGAGGTAGCCGCCCCCGCCGCTCACGGTCGGCGGCTGTTCCGCTCGCGGCTGCACGGCGAACCGCAGCGACTTCAGGTCCTCTCCGTCCAACGACGCGACGAACCGATAGGCCCCCGGCCGCTCGAACCGGAGTCCGTTCAGGTTGATGGCGAGCGGCACGAGGTGTTCGTCGTCCACGGTGACCCGAACGGTGAACTCGCCGCTGAGACGGTGGACCTTCTCGCCCGATGGCGCGTCGCCGAGCGCGAGCTCATTCCCATCCGCGTCCTCGAGCCGGAGCTCGAAGCGGTGCCGGCCGCTCGTCGGCGGTGTCGCGTGGAATATCAGGCCGATCCCGACCCGGTCATGCGCGACGGGGAAGGAACCGGCCAGTATGCGGTTCCAGCCTGCGCCTTGGACATAGAGCTTGCCGTCGGCGACGACCACCGAGTCCGCCAGGAACGCGTCGACCTCGAACTCGGCCACAGGCTCTCCTCCCTATGGGTACCGGTACAGCGTAGCCGGATGCGGTAGCGTTCCGGCGCGATGTCGGATGCGCTCGACTACCTGAAAGATCACCTGCGGGAGCTCGGTGACCAGGGGCTCCTGCTCCACCCGCGGACCCTCGAGGGCCCGACCGGGGCCCGGGCCCGGTACGACGGCCGCGACGTCATCAACCTTGCATCGAACAACTACCTGGGCCTCGCGAGCCATCCGCGGATGAACGCCGCCGCGGCGAAGGCGGCCGCCGAGCTCGGCGCCGGGACCGGCGCCGTCCGGACCATCGCCGGGTCGATGGCGATCCATCGGGATCTGGAGCGGCGGTTCGCCGATTTCAAGCACGCCGAGGACGCGCTGATGTTCCAAGCGGGGTTCACGGCGAACGCCGGAACGGTCGCCGCGATCCTCAGCAAGGAGGACGTGATCGTCAGCGACCGGCTGAACCACGCTTCGATCATCGACGGCGCGCGGCTGTCGAGGGCCGAGATCAAGGTGTTCGAGCACAAGGACGCGGAGCACGCCGACAGGCTCCTCGAGGAGACGCAGGTACCCGGCCGGCGGCAACTGCTGATCACCGACGGCGTGTTCTCGATGGATGGTGATATCGCGCCGCTGCCGGCGCTCGTCGAGGTGGCCGAGAAGCACGGCGCGATCATGATGATCGATGACGCGCACGCCTCCGGCGTGCTCGGGACCGGAGGCGCCGGGACCGTCGACCACTTCGGGTTGCACGGCCGCGTCGACATCCAGGTCGGCACGCTCTCAAAGGCGATCGGAGTGCTCGGCGGGTTCATCGCCGGGCCGAGCCACCTGATCGAGTGGCTCGTGAACCGGGGCCGTCCGTACCTGTTCTCGACGAGCGCGCCGCCCGCAGTGGTCGCCGCGTGCATCGAGGCGCTGAACATCATCCGAGACGAGCCGGAGCGGCTCGATCGCTTGTGGTCGAACACCCGCTTCTTCAAGGAGGGCCTGCACGCGCTCGGGCTCGACACCGGCATGAGCGAGACACCGATCACGCCGGTGATCACCGGGGACGAGGAGAAGACGCAGGCCTTCGCCCGGCGCCTGTTCGAGGAGGGCGTGTTCGCGCCGGCGATCGTGTTCCCCACCGTCGCGCGCGGTCGGGCGCGCGTTCGCACGATCGTGATCGCCGAGCACACCGAGGACGACCTTGAGGAGGCCCTCGACGTGTTCGAGCGGGTGGGACGGGAGCTCGAACTCGTCTAGTCGCGCCGGTAGGTCCCGCGGAGAGGGTTACGGCCTCCACCATGTCCTGATAGGGTCCGCGCTGAGATGGACGCGGAGTTCGGCGTCGGCATGAAAGAGGAGCGCGATGCCCTGCGGGCGGCGCTCGGCAAGGTGGGGGCCTGGAGCTTCACGCTCGAGGCGCAGACGGCGACCGATGAGCGCGAAGCCGCGGCGGAGATCGAGCGGCTCGGGTTCAAGGCGATCTGGTTCCCCGAGAGCGTTACGAGCCGCGAGATCTTCAGCCACGCGAGTTGGCTGCTCTCCTCGACCGAGCGGGTGGTCGTTGCGAGCGGCATCGCGAACATCTGGGCGCGAGACCCGGTGGCGATGGCGAACGGCTGGCGGATGCTCTCCGATGCCTACCCGGAGCGGTTCCTGCTCGGGATGGGCGTGAGCCATCAGCCGTCGGTCGCGCGCCGCGGCGGTGCGTACGAGCATCCGTACGCGAAGATGCGCGACTACCTGGACGCCATGGACCGTGCCGCGTCCTCGGCCCCGGAGCCGGTCTCGGACCCGCGGCGGGTCCTCGCGGCACTCGGGCCGAAGATGCTCGAGCTCGCAGCGGAGCGCGCGCTCGGCGCGCACCCGTACTTCGTCCCGGTGGAGCACACGGCGTTCGCGCGCTCGCGTCTCGGACCGGAGCCCGTGCTCGCCGTCGAGCAGACCGTGGTGCTCGAGGCCAACCCGGCGGAGGCGCGCACGATCGCGCGGCGGTTCGCGACGCACTACCTGCAGGCGACGAACTACGCGAACAACCTGCGCCGTATGGGCTGGACCGGCGGCGAGATCAGCGGACAGGGGAGCGACCGGGTCATCGATGCGGTCGTCGCCTGGGGGGACGTCGACAGGATCGCGAACCGGGTTCGCGCGCACCTGGACGCTGGGGCCGACCACGTCTGCGTGCAGGTCGTCGGCGAGGACGAGGACGACGTGTGCCTGCCGCAGCTCCGCGAGCTCGCCCCGGCGCTGCTCGAGCTCTAGCTTCTAGCGGGCCTGGGCGCCCGTGCCGCCCAGGCGCTTCCGAACTGCGGGACTCGTCAGCTCCCGGAACGCGTCCGACCCGATCCAGCGTGCGGCCTTCGAGTCGAGCTTCCGGATCTGCTCCGCGGTCACGGTGGCCTTCGCGTTCAGCTCAAGGCTGCGCTTGCCTATCTGCCGGAGCGCCCAGTTCACAGCCTTCCTCACGAAGTTGCGCTCGTCGGTGGACTCGGCGCGGATGATGGGCAGGAACACCTCGAACTGCTCGTCGTCCACGTCCTTGCGGTGGACGGCGGCACACGCCACCGTGGCGAAGCCGGCGCGCTTCACGAACTCGTCCTCACGGGACGTCCACGCCGATGCCTTGCGGAACGCGTAGCGCGTGCGGTCGAAGAGGTTCCCACATACCTGGTCGCACAGGTCCCACGAATCGAAGTCGTTGACCCAGGCCTCCATCTGCGCCTCGGTCACCTGCGCCGGGTCATCGATCATGCCGGCGAGGAGCCGCGCCTCGTGCACCTCGGTCTCCCACAGTGCGATGGCGAGTTCGTGGTCGGGGCCGATGGCGCGCGCGAGCTTGCGCAGGTCCGGGATCGCCACGCCGATGGCCTTGCCGATGTTGATGCCGTACCGGGCCATCCCGGACAGACGGGATCGGTCCGACATCGCGTTCAGCTGTTTCAGGACCGCGCGGACCTGCTCCACTTCCACGCCTCTCTCCAGAACGTACCGGCCAGCGCGGCGACGACGGCGAGCGCCCACGCTCTACCGCACAGTGAAGCCGTCCTGAGGGGCGTGTGCAAGGAAGGGACCAGGACCACGACGACCACGAACGCGACGGTCACCACGCCCCAGACGGTCATCACACGGTTCGAGAGCGGGCCGAGCCGGGCGAGCGGCACCCGCTCCGAGCGAAGGTTCAGAGCCAGGAAGAAGTGACCGAGCAGCCACGTGACGAGCGCGACCGTCCGCGCCACGGCCGGGCCGGCGTCCGAGTACCAGGTCACGAGATACGCGGTCACGACTGCCGTGAAGAGCCCGGCCGCCGCGGCGAAGATGCTCCCGACCATCTCGCGGTCCATGAACGGCCGCGCCGGGGCGCGCGGCGGGCGTCCCATGATGCCGGGTTCGGCGGGCTCGGCGACGAAGGCCGCCGACGCGGCGAGGTCCATGAAGAGCTCCATCAAGATGATCTGCACCGGGGCGAACGGCAGAGGCAGGCCGAGGAGCGCCGGCACGAACATCGCCGAAACGAGCGCCACCTTGCACGCCAGGTAGTAGCGCACGCCCTTGCGGAGGTTCGCGAAGAGCGCGCGCCCCTCCTCGATGGCTCGGACGATCGTCGAGAAGTCGTCGTCGGCGAGCACGATGTCGGCGGCCTCTCGCGCGACGTCGGTGCCGGTCTCGCCCATCGCGATACCGATGTCGGCCGCGGCGAGCGCCGGGGCATCGTTGATGCCGTCGCCGGTGACGGCGATCAACTCACCCTGCGCGCGAGCGGCCTCGACGATCCGTAGCTTGTGCGCCGGCGTCATCCGCGCGAACAGCGACACGCCCGCGAGCGCGGCGCGCAGATCGTCGTCGGACATCCCGTCGAGCTCCGCGCCGGTGAGGAGTCGGCCGTCATCACCCAGTCCGACGCGCGCGGCGACTGCCGCTGCGGTGCCAGGATGGTCGCCGGTCACCATCACGGGGCGGATGCCGGCTGCACGGCAGGCCGCGATGGCGCCCGCGGCGCCCGGCCGCGGCGGGTCGTCGAACGCGATCAACCCGGCGAAGACGAGATCGGTCTCCACCTCGCTACGACCGTCGGGCCCGGGCACCGGCGCGGGCTTCTCGGCGACCGCGAGCACGCGCAGTCCCTCGGCGGCCATGCGCGCGGCCTCGTCGAGGATCGCCGCTCGGGTCTCGGCGGCGAGCGGCCGCTCGCCGCGCGCCGTCCATCGGCCGCTCGAGGCCGCGAGCACGGCTTCCGGCGCGCCCTTCACGGCGATCCGGACGTCGGTGTCTCGCTCGAGCACGACCGACATCAGGTTCCGCGCCTCGTCGAAGGAGTACTCGTCGCGCAGGCGATGCCCGTCGTGGAGGAACGCGAGGTCGATCCCCGAGCCGCGCGCGGCCTCCACGATGGCGACCTCCATCGGGTCGGCGCTGCGTCCGGCGTCGGCGCCGCCGCAGAGGACGCCGATCTCGAGGATCCGCCGCTCGAAGTCGCGCGGCGAGAGCTCGACGACCTTCATCCGGTTCTCGGTGAGCGTCCCGGTCTTGTCGGTCGCGATGAACGTGACGGCGCCGAGCGTCTCGACCGCCTGCAGGCGCTTCACGATCACGTGCCGCTTGGACAGCCGGTAGCCGCCGAGCGCGAGCACCATCGTGACGATGATCGGCATCTCCTCGGGGATCGTCGCGAACGCGAGCGCGAGACCGACGAGCACCATCTGCTTCAGCGGTTGACCGGCGACGAGGTAGCCCAGCAGCGGCACGGCCGCGCTCACCGAGAGCGCCACGACGACGAGGTAGCGGCTGAGCTCGTCCATCGCGCGCTGGAGCGGTGTGCGCGGCGGCTTCGCCTCAGCCGCCATGCGCGCGATCTTCCCGAGCTCGGTGTCGGCGCCGGTCGAGACCACGACGGCCAGGCCGCGGCCGCGCGTGATCGTTGAGCCGGCGAAGACGAGGTTCCGTCGCTCGGCGCTCGGTGTGTCCATCGGCAGCATCAGGTCCGGCGCCTTGTCCACCGGAACCGACTCCCCGGTGAGCGTCGACTCGTCGACGGCGAGGCTGTGGGCCTGGACCAGTCGCGCGTCGGCCGGCACGCGGCGTCCGGCGGCGAGGAGGATGGTGTCCTCCGGCACGAGCTCCTCGGTCGGAACCTCGACGACGCGGCCGTCGCGCAGGGTCGGGGCCGTCGGTTCGGCGAGCTCTCGGAGCGAGGCGATCGCGCGTTCGGCGCGGTGCTCGTTCCAGACCTCGACGCCGACGAGCGCGAGGATCACGGCGAAGATCGTGACCGCGTCCTCCGGCTTCCCCCAGACCGAGTACAGGACGCCGATGACGAGCAGGAGGAGGATCATCGGCTCGCGGACCTCCTCGAGGAACACATCGAGGAGCGACTCACGCTTCACCTCGCGGAGCCGGTTCGGGCCCATCGTCACGAGGCGCCGGCGGGCTTCCTCCGACGTGAGCCCTCCAGCGACGTCCAGCGGGAAGCGGGTCTCCTCCTGCATCAGCGACAGCCTATCCACGGCGAGGGTCGCTATGCGGTTGGGGCTAGGGCTGGATCGCGGCCGGCTCGAGCCCCATCTTGCGGATGCCGCGGATGATCCTCGGCAGCGCCTTGATCGTCGCTGACCGGTCGCCGCCGCCGTCGTGCAGCAGGATGATCGAGCCGGGCCGGACGGCGTTCAGCACCGAGCGCGTGATCTCGCCGGCCGTCGAGCCCTGCGCGTAGTCGTGGGGGTCGACGCTCCACATCACGAGGCGCATCCCGAGCTCATCAGCCGTGCGAACGACGGAGCCGTTCCAGCTGCCGCCCGGCGGGCGGAAGAGCCCGACGGTGTAGCCGAACCTTCCCTGCAGCAGTTCCGCCGGCTGCGCGATCTCGGTCTGGGTCCGGTGCGGTCGGAGGTCCGCGAACGGCGTGGGCGGGCCGGGGTGATCCCACGAGTGATCGCCGATGGTCATGCCGGCGTCGATCACGTCGCTCACGATGGTCGGGTAGCGGTCGACGAGGTAGCCGACCATGAAGAAGGTCGCCTTGACGTCCATCCGCTCGAGGACGTCGAGGACCTTGCGGGTGCCGCCGGGCCACGGTCCGTCGTCGAAGGTGAGCGCGACCTCGAGCGGCTCGGACACGTGTCCGATCGGCTGGTATCGGACCGAGACGACCTTGCCCGAGATGCGGCCCTCGACCGTGACGCGGAGGACCGTCGAGGTGCCGAGCGTGTACTGCGGGTTGCCGGGCTGCAGGCCGTCGAGTCGCGTGGCCACTCGGCGTGTCCCCTCGGTGGTGTCGGTCCCGTTCTCGACCGTGATCTCATCGCCGTCGACGAGCTCGGTGCCCTTCGGCGGCTCCTGTCCGTTCAGAAGGATCCGGCCCGGATCGATGCGGTACTCGAGCACCTTGCCCTCCACGTCGAGAAGACGACCGGAGCTCGCGTGCAGGTCGAACTGGCGGATCGCGCGGCCGAACGTCGTGCCGTGACCGACGTAGGCGGCCTCGCCCTCCACGGTGAGCGGGACGGGCGGCGGGAGGTCACCGAGGTCCGCCGATACCAGTAGCGGTAGCAGGGCGACGCCCAGGACCAGCGCCACCCGGGAGATCCTCGAACGGGAGCGTGACTTCACGTGTGTCATTGTGGGTCCTCGGTCGACGCTCCGTGGTCGATGCACCGGACGTTCTCGTCTCGGGGTCGAGGCTTCCTTCCTCTGGCGCCTCGTGGTTGACTGGGGTCCCGATGACCCGCGACGAAGCTCGTGCCGTGCCCGCGCCCGGGGAGGAGCGGGCCTTCTGGCTGCAGGAGGCGCTCGCGCACGACCCCGGCGAGCCGTGCCCCCCGCTCGGCGCGAAGGTCGCGGTCGACGTGTGTGTCCTCGGCGCCGGCTTCGCGGGTCTGTGGACCGTGATCGAGCTCACGGAGCGCGACCCCTCGCTCCGGGTCGCGCTGCTCGAGGCCGACATCTGCGGCGGTGGCGCGAGCGGCCGTAACGGCGGGTTCCTCTCGTCGTCCTGGTGGGACCTGCCGGCGATCTGCGGGCTGTTCGGCGAGGAGGAGGGGATCCGCTACTGCACCGCCCTGGCCGACACGATCGGCGAGGTCGAGGCGTGGTGCCGAGATCGCGGCGTGGACTGCTGGTTCCACCACGAGGGAACGCTCGGCGCGCGAGCCGGCGCGTGGCAGGGGGACGTGGGCCACGGCGACGAAGACCCGGTCGAGTTCTGCGCGAGCCACGGCCTCGGCGACCGGATGGTGCGTCTCACGGCGGAGGAAGCTCGCGCGTTCGCGGACTCACCGCTGTTCGTCGGGGGGTTCTTCGACCGGGACGGCGCGACGGTGCAGCCGGCGCGCCTGGCCCGCGGGCTGCGACGGATCGCGCTCGAGCGCGGGGTCCACGTGTTCGAGGGAACCAAGGCGCTCGGCGTCGAGCGCGGGCGCCCGGCCGTCGTGCGCACCGAGCGAGGCGCGGTCCGCGCCGACCAGGTCGTGATCACGACCGGCGCGTGGGCCGCGGCCTGGCCGGAGTTCCGGCGCAGCTTCGGCAACATCGCCGACTTCATGGTCGTGACCGAGCCGATCCCGGAGCGGCTGGAGGAGATCGGGTGGGCGACGCACGTCGGGATCGCCGACGGGCGCGAGCTCCTCTACTACCTGCGGAAGACCGACGACGACCGTATCGCGATCGGGGGCGGCGCAACCGGCGTCCTCTACGGCGGGCGGGTCGGGCACCGGGCGACGCACGATCGGCGGGTCGCCGAGGTGGCGGCGCGTGGGCTCGTCCGGATGTTCCCGCGGCTCGAGGGCGTGCGTTTCACCCATGCGTGGGGCGGCCCCATCGACCACACGGCCTCGTTCCTGCCGTTCTTCGAGACCCTGGCGCCGGGGAACGTGTACGCGGGCCTCGGCTTCTCGGGTCACGGGCTCGCGCAGACCAAGGTCGGCGGGAAGATCCTCGCCTCGCTCGTGCTCGGCGTGGGGGACGAGTGGACCTCGCTCCCGGTCGTCGGTCCCGAGATCGCGAAGGCGCCCCCGGAGCCGCTCCGCTTCCCGCTCGTGCGCTTCGCGGCGTGGGCGCTCGAGTCCGGCGATCGTCGGGAGGAGCGCGGGCGCCGTCGCGGCCTCGTGCGGAGTCTGATCGGCAACGCGCCGATGATGTACCGCGACCGCCTGGTGACGTCTGGCCGCGGGCGCCGCTAGGCGCCCGGCCTACTCGGTGGGTGGCTCGCCGTCCTCGAGCTCGCGCGGTCCCCCCTGCGTCCGTTCACCTTCCGCCTCGTTGTGCAGGTAGCGGATGTCGACGGCGCGCCGGCGTCGGTCCCACTCCTGCCGCTGCTGGTCCACGTCGCGCTGCCACGTTCGGAGTCGGTGCCGGACGTACGACCAGATACCCCAGACGATCAGCGTGATCGCGAGGATCAGGCCGAACAGCAGCGCGAACGCGATCTTCAGGACGGCGCCGAGCACGCCGAAGGCAGCGGCGACGATGAGAAGGATCAGGACGAAGACGAGCATCCAATCATCCTACGGCCTGATGCACTGACGGCGAGAGCCGATCAGCGACGGCGTCGGGCCGCTCCAGGGGCGTGTGTATGATGCGGCTCCGAGACCCCCACGCCGGAAAGGGAGATGTCCGTGAGCGACGCACCCGCCGACGACGGATCCATCCTTCTGGTCGAGGACATCGGGCCGATCCGCCGGCTGACGATGAACCGTCCGAGGTCCCTGAACGCGCTGGGCGTCGGGCTGATCGACGCGCTCTCGGAAGCGCTCGCCGAAGCCGCCAGGAACGACTCGGTCAGCGTGCTGATCCTCCGCGGCGCCGGGCGCGCCTTCTGTGCCGGCTACGACCTCACCGAGGACGCCGACTCGGGCGAGATGGATTCGGCCGCCTGGTACCGGGAGTTGAAGGGCGACGCGGACAAGATGCTGGAGTTCTTCGACCACCCCAAGCCGGTCATCGCCCAGGTCCACGGCTACTGTCTGGCCGGCGGCACCGATCTGATGCTCTCGTGTGATCTGTGCGTCGCGGCCGACGACGCCTTCTTCGGCTACGTCGACATCCGGTTCGGCTCCGGCGTCGTCTCGATGTTGCTTCCGTGGGTCGTCGGGGTCCGCAAGGCCAAGGAGCTGCTGTTCACCGGCGATGACCGGATCCCCGCCGACGAGGCGCTGCGGATCGGCCTCGTGAACAGGGTCGTGCCGCGTGACGAGCTCGACGAGGCGACCCTCGCGCTTGCCAACGAGATCGCGAAGAACGAGCCCTTCGTCGTCCAGAGCACGAAGCGGGCGCTGAACCGCGCGTGGGACGCGGCCGGGTTCCGCGCCGCGATGGACGCGAACACCGAGATCGACACCATCATCGAGACGGCGAACCTGCCGCAGCGGGACGAGTTCCGCTGCATCACGCAGGAGCAAGGCTTGAAGGCGGCGATCGCCTGGCGCGACGCGCGGTTCCGCGAGAAGGATCCGGGATAGGGGCGCGTGAACCCGGCGAAGCTCCAGCCGCTCCTCGCGCCGCGAACGATCGCGATCGTCGGCGCGTCCGAGTCGCCGGACTCGTGGGCGCCGGACATCTACTGGAGCCTGCTGCACTTCGGATACCGCGGCGAGCTCTACCCGGTCAACCCGAAGTACGACGAGGTCTGGGGCCGGCCCTGCCGATCCTCGGTCCTCGAGCTCCCGAAGGGCGTGGATCTCGCGGTGATCGTCGTGCCGGCGCGCGTCGCAGTGCGCATGGTCGATGACTGCGGTAGGGCCGGGGTGCGCGGGGCCTTGGTCGTCTCCTCCGGTTTCGCCGAGGCCGGCGAGGAGGGTCGCGAGCTGCAGTCGCAGCTCCGCGAGATCGCGGCGAAGCACCACCTGCCGGTGCTCGGGCCGAACGTCGAGGGCTACGTGAACTACGTCGATCACGTGGCTCCCTACGGGACCACGCCGCCCCCCGAGCCGGTGGCCGGCGGCATCAGCGTCATCTCGCAGAGCGGCACCGTCGCGTGGGCGATGAGCCAGATGGCGTCGGATCGCGGCGTCGGCCTGCGGATCATCCTCGGCGTCGGCAACGAGGCGGTGGTCGGCCTCGGCGACATGTTCGAGTGGGCTGCGGCGGATCCGCACACGGAGATCGTGAGCACGTACTTCGAGACGCTGCGGGACGTCGAGGGGATGCGCCGCGGGCTCGACGCACTCCGCAGGGCGGGGAAGCCGATCCTCGCCTGCGCTCCGGGCGGCCGTAGCGAGGCGGCGCGCCGTTCGATCGTCGCGCACACCGGGGCGCTCGCGGGGAACACCGTCCTTCGCAACGCGTGGCTGAGGGGCCACGGCGCGATCCTCGTCGAGGACCCGGTCACGATGTTCGAGACAGCGGTGCTGTTCTCGTACCGCCGCAAGCTGCGGACCGACGGCGTCGCCGCGGCGCTGCAGTCGGGGGGCGCGTGCACACTGTTCGCCGAGGCCGCCGACGCCTTGGGCCTCACGCTCCCCGGTTTCGCGACGGTCACCAAGAGGAGGCTCGCGAAAGCGCTGCCGCACTACGCGTCGCAGAACAACCCGCTCGACGTCACCGGTCAGGCCGCCGTCGAGCTCGACATGTACTGCGATGCGCTCGAGGCGCTCGCGGACGATCCGGCGATCGGGCTCGTCGCGGTCGACGCGTTTCCGCCCCGCCTCGAGGGCGAGGGCGCGTGGGGTGAACCGATGCTGCGCAAGGCCCGCGAACTGCAGGGGCGGACCGGCGTCGTGTTCGTCTCGGTCGCCATGAGCCCGACCTCGTACAACCGGGTGTCGAAGGACTTCGTCGACCGGCAGGGGCTGGCGTTCCTCCAAGGGCACCGCGCGGCCGCCGGCGCGATGCGTGCGCTGATCGAGCTGCAGCGCGTGAGGGGGCGCGCGGTCGTCGACCTGCCGCCGCACGAGAACCGGGTGAAGGCGCTGCGGTCGCTCCGTGGTCTTTCGGGCCCGCTCGATGAGGCTCGGGCCGCGAAGCTCCTCGAGCTGTACGGCGTGCGCCGGCCGAGGGAGGCGACGGTGAGGACCCCCGAGCAGGCGGGCGAGGTCGCACGCCGGATCGGGTTCCCCGTCGCGGTGAAGGCCCTCTCGCCGCGGATCCCTCACAAGGCGCGGTTAGGTTGCGTGCGGCTCGGACTGCCCGACCCAGCCGAGGTGGAGGTCGCGGCGGCCGAGGTGCTCCGGGCCGCGAGGCGCGCCGACGCGAAGACCCCGAAGCTGCTCGTGCAGCGGATGGCCTCGGGCGTTGAGGTGCTGGTCGGCGCCGTCGTCGACGAGCGCCTCGGTGCGCTCGTGACGATGCGTCCCGGCGGCGCGCTCGCCGAGCAGGGCGAGGCGACGTTCGTCCTCGCGCCGCTCACGCGCAGGCAGGCGCTCGTGTACGTTCGCGAGCAGGCGGCGCCCTGCGGGCTCGACCCCGAGCGCCACGACCTGAGGGCGACGGCGAGGGCCGTCGAGGGGATCGCGCGCGCGGCGCACGATTTCCGCGGGAAGCTCGTGTCGCTCGAGGCGAACCCACTCGTCGTCGGCGAGCAGGGCGCAGTCGCCGTCGACGCGCTCGCAGAGGCGCGGCCCCCGGCGTGATCTACGGTCTCGGCGCGGCGGTGGCTTGGGGCTTCGCCGACTTCGCCGCCGCCATCGTGGGCCGACGTATCGGGAGCTTCGCGATCACCCTCGTCGCGCAGATCGCCGGGTTCGTGACGATCGCGTCAGTCTTCTTGATCCGACGTCCAGCGTGGACCGGCACCGGGTGGGACGTCGCCCTGCTCGCCGTGAACGCAGTGCTCGGGATCGTCGGATACCTCATGATGTACAAGGGCTTCGCGCTCGGGCCGGTCGCGCTGGTCTCGCCGATCGTCGCGGCCTACGCGGTGATCACGATCGCCCTGGCCCTGATGCTGCTCGGCGAATCACTGGGAAGCCTCGTGCTTGTGGGGGCGCTCGTCACCGTCCTCGGCGTCGTCCTGACGGCGACCGATCCGCGGCGGATCCGGAGCGTCGATGGCACATCGCGATCGGGTGTTCCCTACGCGCTGATCTCGTCGGTGCTGTTCGGGGTCGCGACCTTCGTGATGGGCCGAACCGTCCAGCGCGTCGGCTGGGTCTCGGCGCTGTTCGTCGGCCGCTCCTTCTCCCTCATCTTGATGCTCGCGCTCACCGCGGTCCGGCGGCCCGATCTGCGCCGCGGCGGGGGACGTTGGCTCCTGGGCGCAGCGGCGGTGGGACTCGTCGACATGCTCGGCATGTTCGTGTACTCGGACGGCGTGGAGCTAGGCTTCGTGTCGATCGTCACGGCGGCCTCCGCGACCTTCACGCTGATCCCGGTCGCGGGCGGAATCGTGTTACTGCGGGAGCGCCCCGCCGCGAGCCAGCTCCTCGGCATCGTTCTGGTGGTCGTCGGGCTGCTGCTGCTCGGATCCGGGGCGTGAATCCGCGAGCCCTGCCGCATCGCACTGCGCTGCAAAGCGATCGCGCAGCGGAGCCGCCGGCAGTTGTCAGCCGCAGAAGCGGTCTCAACCGCAGAAGCGGACGACCGCGCGTTCGAGGATCGCCGTCGCCTGGACGATCTCGCCGACCGAGGCCCACTCGTCGGGTGCGTGGAAGTTGCCTCCGAGCGGCCCGAACATGACCGTCGGGATGCCCGCGGCCTGCATGAGGGCCGAGTCCGCCCACGCGTTCATCCCGATCGGCTCGAGCGGCCGGCCCAGGACCTCCATCGTCGCGGCATCGAGCGCCGCGGCCAGCGCCTCGTGGCCCTCGGCGCGGAAGGGCTCGCGCTCGAGCTTCACCTCGACCTCACCTCGGAAGTCCGGGAAGGCCTCGCGAACCTCGGCGAAGACTGCCTCGATTTCACGAACGCGGTCGGCGAGGCGCTCGCCCGGCTGCGTACCGATCTCGATCCCGAGCACGCACCGGCTCGGGTACGTCGCGTAGTCGGTCCCTCCCTCGATCGTCCCCGTGTGGAAGACCGTCCTGCCGTTCATCGGGTCGGGGTTCGCGGCGAAGACCTCGCGGTCGCGGTGCTGGAGACGTGTCACGACTTCAGCCATGTGGACGATGGCGTCGACACCCACCTCCGGCGCCGAGCCGTGCGCCGGTGTTCCGTGGACGATCACGTCGATCCATCCGAAGCCCTGGTGCTCCACGACGAGGCGCGGGAGCGCATCGGGCTCGAGCACGATCGCCGCGTCGAAGCGATGGTTGGCGACGAGGTGCTCTGTGCCTATCGACACGCCCTCCTCGTCGATCGTGCATGCCACGACCACGTCGCCCGCGAGCCGCGGCTCGCGGGAAGCGAGAGACCGGAGCGCGAGGAGCGCGAGAGCGCAGCAGCTCTTGTCGTCGGAGGCGCCGAGGCCGTACAGGCGGTCGCCCTCGCGCCGTGGCTCGAGCGCGCGGTCCCGCCAGTTGGCGTAGCCGACGGTGTCGGAGTGGGCGTTCAGGCAGAGCGTCGGCCCGCCCCCGGTCCCCGGCAGTCGGGCGAGGAGGTTGGGGCGGCCCGGCTCGACCTCCTCGAGCGTGACTTCGAGGCCGAGACCGTCGAGCCACCCCGCCATGAAACGCGCGATCTCGCCCTCACCGGCGCCGTCGGGGATCAGCCACGGCGTGACGGACTCGATGCGCACGAGGTCGGACAGCAACTCCTCGACATCGTGGTCGGTTGCGGGGACGTCACGCTCGGTTGCGGGCATGTCGGCTCCTTCCGTTAGGCGAAGTGGCAGGCGGCGGAGTGCTCGGGCGCGCCGTGGGCAGCCTCGGGCGCACCGTCGGTGGCCTCGGCTGAGGCTCGCAGCTCGGGATCGGCGGTCACGCACTCGGCCGGCTCGTCGAGTTGGCGGCGGAGCCAGCAGCGCGGTGCGAACCGGCACCCGAGCGGGATCGATGTGGGGGAAGGCGTCTCGCCGGTGAGCAGGATCTGCTCGGCCGCGGCCCCTGCCTCCGGCACGGGGATCACCGAGACGAGCGCCCTCGTGTACGGATGGCGCGGGTTCGCGATCACGTCCGCGGCGGGTCCGAGCTCGACGATCCGTCCGAGGTACACCACAGCGATCCGGTCGGCGACCACCCAGGCGAGCGAGAGGTCGTGGGTGATGAACAGGTAGGCGAGGTCTCGCTGTTCGCGTAGCTCGAGCATGAGCTTGAGGATCCCGGCGCGGAGCGAGACGTCGAGCATCGATACCGGCTCGTCGGCGACCACTAGCCCGGGGTCGAGCACCATCGCCGCGGCGATCGCGACCCGCTGCCGCTGCCCGCCGGAGAGGTGGTGCGGGTACCGGCGGGCGCTCTCCTCGGGTGGGTGCAGACCTGCCCGCTCGAGCGAACGGAACACGAGCGTCCGCCGTTCCTCGGCGGTCGCTCTCCGGCGGTGGATCAGGAGGGGTTCCGACACCGTCTCGAACACGGTCTGCCTGGGATCGAGCGACTCGTACGGGTCCTGGAAGACCATCTGGAACTGCTCGCGCAGCTCGCGCATCTCCTTGCCGCGCAGGTGCGTGATGTCGCGGCCGCGGTAGATGATGCGCCCCGATGTCGGCTCGACCAGGCGCATCACCGCTCGTGCGATCGTCGTCTTGCCGCATCCCGACTCGCCGACGAGCGCGAGCACCTCGCCTCGACGCACGTCGAACGTGATCCCGTCCACAGCCCGCACCACGCCGCGTCTGCGGAAGAACCCGCCCCCCTTGCGCACCGGGTACTGGACGTACAGATCCTCGACGGAGAGGACCGGCGGCTCAGTCGACATCCTCGCCCCTCCCGGCGACATCGGCCGTCTCGCCGACCAGGTGGCAGGCGGCCTCCTGCCCCGGGCCGACCGGCCGAAGCTCGGGTGACTCCGTCAGACAGCGCTCGATCCGCACCGGGCAGCGGTCGTAGAACCGGCATCCCGCTGGCGGCGACGTGAGGTCCGGGGGATAGCCGGGGATGCCCTCGACGAACGTCCGCTCGTGTCGGATGTTCGGGAAGGAGCGGAGCAGCGCCTGCGTGTACGGGTGCGCCGGATGTCCGGGGCCCGACGGCCCGCCGAACAGCGCGACGGCCGGGCCCTCCTCGACGATCTTGCCCGCGTACATGATCGCTACCCGGTCGCAGGTCTCGGCGATCACCGACAGGTCGTGCGAGATGAGGATCATCGCGAGCCCGAGGCGCTTCCGCAGGTCCCGGAGGAGGTTCAGGATCTGCGCCTGCGTCATCACGTCGAGCGCGGTGACAGGCTCGTCGGCGATGACGAGCTTCGGCCGGCACGCGAGGGCCATCGCGATCATGACCCGCTGGCGCATACCGCCGGAGAACTCGTGCGGGTACTCGCCGGAGCGCGACGCCGGGATGCCCACCTCCTCGAGCAGTTCCGCGACCCGCTCCTTCGCCCGGGCCGACGCGGTCCCTGGCTCGTGCAGCTTGATCGGCTCGAGGATCTGGGCCCCCACGGCCTGGACCGGATTCAGCGCGTTCATCGCACCCTGGAACACCATCGCCACGCGGCCCCACCTAACGTGCTGCATCTCCGACTCCGGCACCGAGAGGAGGTCGACCTCGCCGAACCTGATGCTCCCGCCCGTGATGCTCGCGTTGTCGGGCAGGAGGCGCGGGATCGCGAGCGCGACCGTCGTCTTCCCGCAGGCCGACTCGCCGGCCAGGCCGATGACCTCGCCCTCGTCCACGGTCAGGTCGACGCCGTCGACGGCCTGCACATCCCCGCCGGCCGTGGCGTAGCGGATACCGAGGTCGCGTATCTGGAGGAGGGCCATCAGCGTCCCCTCAGGCGCGGGTTGAGGATCCGGTCGAGCGTGTGGCCGGCGAGGGTGAACCCGAGGACCACGATCACGATGCCGATCCCGGGCGGCAGGAAGTACCACCACGCGCCCCGGCCGGTAGCGCCGCTCACGAACGCGAAGTGGAGCATCGTGCCCCACGACACGTGGACCGGGTCGCCCAGGCCGAGGAACGCGAGGGTCGCCTCGGACAGGATCGAGCCGGCGATCACGAGGACCGTGTTCGCGAAGATCAGCGGCAGGACGTTCGGCAGGATGTGGAGTCCCACGATCCGCAGGTCCGATGCGCCGAAGGACCGCACTCGAACGACGAACTGGCGCTCGCGCAAAGAGAGCACCTGCGAGCGGACGATGCGGGCGGTACCCGGCCACCCGGTCAGCCCGATGACGAGGATGATGATGCCGAGGCTCTGGCCGAAGACCGCAGCGAGCGCGATCACGAGGGGCAGCGTGGGGATGACGAGGAAGAAGTCGGTCACGCGCATCAGCACGCCGTCGAGCCATCCCACCCGGTAGCCGGAGATGAGGCCGATCACCGCGCCGACGAGGATCGAGATGGCCGTCGCGAGGAGGCCGACGAGGAGCGAGATCCCCGCGCCGGCGAGGACCTCGCGGAACACGTCGCGCCCCAGCTCGTCGGTGCCGAGCCAGTGCTGGGCGGACGGCGGCCGGAAGATGTCCTGCGCGCTCTTGCCGACGTCCGCCGAGTTGAAGGGGAAGAACATCGGGCCGAAGACCGCGATGATCGCGATGAATAGGAGCAGGACTACGCCGGTCCGGCCGAGCGCGTCGGACCAGACCTCGCCCCAGGTGCGCCGGATCGAGGCCCACGCGCCGGGCCGCTCGCCCAGGGGGACGCCGACCGATGCCATCAGGCCTCCCTCACCCTCGGGTCGAGGACCTGGTACATGAGGTCGCTCGCCAGGTTCGCCAGGATCACGGCGACCGCGAAGATCAGGAAGCAGGACTCGAGGATCGGGTAGTCACGTCTGAGTACGGCGTCGTAGACCAGCCGGCCCATCCCAGGCCAAGAGAACACCGTCTCGACCTGGATGGCGCCGCCGACGACGAGGCTGATGTACAGCGCGGAGGCCGTGATCACCGGCAGGAGAGCGTTGCGGACGCCGTGTTTCCAGATCACGGCCCGCCGCGACAGCCCCTTCGCTTTCGCGGTCAGGATGAAGTCCTCGGTGAGCACGTCGATCAGTGAGCTGCGCGTGATCAGCACGAACTGTCCGATGTCGACCAGCGCGAGCGTGATCGTCGGTAAGACGATGTGGCTCGCGATGTCCGACCATCTGTCGAGCGTCGATGTGTAGACGGCCCCCGGTGTCGTGATCCCCGAGATCGGGAAGGCGTGAAGCCACACGCCGAGCAGGAACACGAGGAGCATCCCCATCCAGAAGGTCGGCAGGCTCCAGAACAGGAGCGCGGTGACGACCGAACTCGAGTCGAGCTTCGAGCCTCGCCGCGCGGCCGCGATCACCCCGACGCCGACGCCCAGGAAGACGATCAAGACGGTTGCGGCGCCGAGGAGGATGGCCGTGTTCACCATCCGCTCGGCGAGGATGTCGGCGACCGGCCGCCGGTAGGTGATGGAGAACCCGAAGTCGCCGTGGAACAGGCTCCGGAGGTAGTAGCCGTACTGGACGACGAGCGGCCGGTCCAGCCCGAAGGTCGCGCGCAGCTGTTCCATCTCATCCGCGCTCAGGTGGCCCGCGCGCGCGATCAGGCGGATCGGGTCGCCCGGAAGCACGCGGAACAGCAGGAAGTTGAACGTTATGACGGCGAAGAGCGTCAGGGCGAGCTGCGCCCCCTTGCGCGCGAGGTAGCTCGCCCTGAACACTCCCTGCTATCCCCTCCTGCTCGTCCCGGAACGCCAGCTACGCGGCCGAGGTGATCTGGAGGTAGTTGTCGCGGGTGAAGTTGTAGACCATCCCTCCCGGGATCTCGGCCCAGCCCTGCCATGTGTCGGTGCGGTAGGCCTGGAGCTTGTCCTGGTACCACATCACGATGTACGTACCGGAGTCGTAGAACATCTGCTGCATCTCATCGACGATGGACTTGCGGGCGGCCTCGTCGATCGTCGTCGCCTGCTCTGCGTACAGCGCGTCGTACTCCTTGTCGCAGTAGAAGACGTCGTTGTTGCCGTCGATCTGGCTGCAGAGGACGATGCCGAGCATGTAATCGGGATCGGCAACGCCCGAGTCCCATCCCCACACGAAGATATCCCAATCGGGGTCCGTCGTGTTGTAGACGGTGTTGCCGAGCGTGTTCTCGTCCATCGTCTGCAGGTCGAGCTTGATCCCCACGACCGCTGCAGCGTCCCGGAACAGCTCCGCGGCCCGGACGTCGACCGTCGTGGACTCGATCGCGATGAGCCGGAACTCGAGCGGCTCGCCATCCGGGCTCTCGAGTACGCCGTCACTGTTCGTGTCCTTGTATCCGGCCCCATCGAGCAACTGCTTCGCCGCGTCGGGGTTCGCGTTCATCTGCTGGTCGGCCGGGATCTGGAGCTGCCAGGTCCCGAGCGCAGGCGGGACGAGCACGCTACCCGGCTGACCGTACCCGGCCAGCGCGAGCTCGACCAGCTGGTTGCGGTCGATGGCGTAGTTCAACGCCTGCCGGACCACCGGGTCGAGCAGCAGCGGGTTCCCTCGGGAGTCCGGACTCGCGGAAACGTTGAACCCGATGTGGTGGAACGAGAACGAGGGCAGCGAAACCGCCTTCACGTTCTCCACGTCGGTGAGGCCGTCGAAGATCGTCGGCGGCACCTCGGTCAGGATGTCGACATCTCCGGCGCGCAGCGCCTGGGCCATGACGTCCTCGTTGCCGTACAGCACGAAGACGATCCGCTGCACGGCCGGCTGGGTGCCCGACCAGTCGGGGTTACGCTCCAGGGTGACCGTTTCGCCTCGACTCCACTCGCCGAACTTGAAGGGTCCCGTTCCGATCGGCGTGTCGTTCGCGAACTTGCGGATGGCCAGTTTGTCCATCCCCGTCCAGATGTGCTCGGGGAGGATCGGGATCGCGAGGCCCGGGTTGAAGGCCTGCGGCTTGCTGAACTTCAGGACCACCGTCGAGTCGTCGGGGGCCTCCACGCTCGTCATGTCGACGAGCCACTGCGCGTACTCGCCGAAGTTCTGCTCCTTGATCATATCTATGGTGAACTTGACGTCGGCCGACGTGAACGGCTCGCCGTCGTGCCACGTCACGCCCGACTGCAGGTTGTACGTGATGTCGAGTCCATCCGGGGAGTACTCCCAGGTCTTCGCGAGGCCGGGCTCAGCCTTCAGGCTGGTGTCGTACTGCATCAACTTGTCGTAGATGAGCTGGAGGACCTCCTGACCCTCGGAGCTCCAGGTGGTGATCGGGTTCAACGTGTCCGGCTCAGATGACCACCCGACCTTGAGGACCGTCCGAGCTGCTCCTCCTCCTCCAGTTTCCCGGGTGCACCCGGCCGTGAGGCTGGCGAGCAGCAGCAACCCGCCGACCACCGCGATGATGCGTTTGCCCATGCCCATCGTCGTCCCCCTCTCTCATCCGGCCGCGAGCTCGGCGGCCGTTGCTGACACCGCGCCCTCGAAAGCCTCGAGGGTCGCGTCAACGTCCTCCTCGCTGTGCACGGTCGAGACGAACCACAGCTCGATGTTGCTCGGATGGACCATCACACCCCGCTCGTGGAGCGCGCGCGCGAGCGCCGCGTACTTCGGCGAGTTCAGGTGCGGGGCCGCGTCGCGGTAGTCCTGGATCGGCGTCTCGCTGAACCATATCTGGAACATCGGTCCGACGCCTTGCACCTGCACCGGTATCCCGCGCGCCTCGAAGATGCCGGCCATGCCCTGCATCAGCCGCTCCGCGCGGGCGAACAGCCGCTCGTGGGTCCCCGGCTGCGACAGCAGGTCGATCGATGCGATCACGGCCGACACGGCGATCGTGCTGGCGTTGTACGTGCCGGCGTGGAGCACCTCGCCCTCGGCGACGAGCTCCATGAGGTCTCGCCGACCGCCGACCGCCGAGACGGGGAAGCCGCCGCCGAGCCCCTTCGCCATCGTCGTGAGGTCCGGTGTCACACCGTAGAGCGCCTGTGCCCCGCCGAGCGCCACGCGGAACCCGGTGATGACCTCGTCGAAGATCAGCAGCGTGTCGTGCTCGGTCGTGATCCTCCGCAGCGCCTCGAGGTAGCCGGGCTTCGGCGGGATCACGCCGGTGTTGCCCATGATCGGCTCGGTGAGGATCGCGGCGATCTCGTGTCCGCGCTCGCGCATGAATGACTCGGCGATCTCCGCATCGTTCCAAGGCAGCACGGCAAGCGTGGGGCCGATCGCACGCGGGATGCCCTTCGAGCCGGGGAGCGCGTTCGGGCGCTCGCGGGGGCCGGCTTGATCGAGCGCCGGGTGGTGGCTCCACTCGAGCTGGTCGGCCCAGCCGTGGTACTGGCCCTCGAAGCGGACGATCACGTCACGGCCGGTCGCCGCGCGGGCGATGCGGGTCGCGTGCAGGACCGCCTCGGTCCCGGAGTTCGAGAACCGGACGAGCTCGACGGACGGGACGACCGCGGTGACGCGCCTCGCGGCCTCCGCCTCGAGCTCGTAGGGCAGGGCGAACATCGTGCCCATCTCGCGCATGGCCTTCGCGACCGCTTCGGTCATCACCGGGTGGGCGTGGCCGTGGATCATCGGACCGAGCGCGAGCAGGTAGTCGATGTAGCGGTTGCCGTCGACGTCCCACAGGTACGCGCCGGACCCGTGGTCGACGACCGGCGGGCCGGGGATCCAACCGGCGGCGGGCCCGCGCACGCCGCTGTTCACACCGCCGGCGATCACCTTCTGGGCGTCGGCGTAGATCGACTCCGAACGTTTGAGCTGGTATGGAGTCATCTCATGCTCCTCCTTCCTATACGGGCTTCCGATACGAGCTAGACGAGTTGCAGGACTCCGATCCGCGAGGGCTCGGGCTGGATGGCCGACGACCCGCCCGTGGCGGCGAGTCGCTGCTTGGCGAGCGTGAGCGCGAGGATCGCGGCGCCGCGTGCGACCGCATCCTCGCCGAGTGCCGAGAGCACGAGGTGCGGCGGATACGGGACCGAGTTCCGCACGCGGTCCCTCAGCGCGTCGACGGTCGTCGCTCCGTCGCGCACGAGGCCGCCGCCCACGACGATGATCTCGGGGTCGAGCAGCGCGGCGACGTTCACCACGAGCTCTCCGAGCGCGTCGACCACGTCGCGCACGACGGCTGCCGCCGCGCGGTCGCCCTCGGCAGCCAGGCGGAAGACGCGCTCCGCGTCCAGGCGTCCGGCCGGACGCGTTCCGTGCGTTCGCTCGAGGTAGCGCTTCGGTATGACACGGCCGGAGGCGCGGTCCTCGAGCTTGCCGGGGGTCAGGTAGGCGATGGCGCCGGCCGCCCCTCGTGCACCGCGAACCGGGCGGCCGCCGACGACGAGGCCGGCGCCCAGGCCGTAACCGAGGGACAGGAACACGACGTCCGAGCGGCCCCGCGCCGCGCCGACCGCGGCTTCGCCCACGGCCGCCAGCAGGTCGTCGTTGTCGACGCCGACCGGCACCTTGAGAGCCCGCTCCAATCGCTCCGTGACGGGGATGCGCTCGAGCCCGGGGAGGTCGGGCGAGAGCAGCACGCGGCCCGCGGCCTGGTCGACGATGCCGGAGATGCCCGCCGCCGCGGCGAGCACGCGGCCTCCGCCCGCGACCGCCTTCCCGGCGACCCGTGCGATCGTCGCGAGGACGGCCGTCCCATCGGCGGGCGAGCGGACGATGCCGGTCGCACTCGCGCGGACGTTCCCCTCGAGGTCGGTCAGCACGGCCCGCACTCGGGTGCCGCCGGCGTCGATCCCGAGCACGTTCGCGGCTCCCGATCTGAGCTCGACGACGCGCGGGGGCCGGCCCGTCCCGGAGGTCTCGGCGACGTGCTCCTCCACGAGGCCGTCGCGGCGGAGCTTCGCTACCGCTCGGCTGACGGTGGCGGGCGAGAGGCCCGTTAGCTCCGCGAGTTCCGTCCTGGACGCGCGCGGGCGCTGGCGGAGCACCTCGAGGATCGTGACCGAGTGATCCACGCCGGGACTTCCTTTCAGGCTGGAAGGAAGTCTCTCTCCGAGGCGGCTGGCTGTCAAGGCAGTCGTCGGTGCGGCGGTCTAGGCTGGCGCGGGAGCCGCGCGTCCCGCGCGGCTCCCTTCGGACACAGGGAGGTCGGGGATGGCGAGGACGGTCTTTCGGGGCGGACGGGTGTTCGACGGCACGGGAGCGCCGATGGCCGACGCCGACGTCGTGATCGAAGACGGCCGGATCGTCGAGGTCGGGCCGGGGCTCGACGGCGACGACGCGGTCGACTGCGCCGGTAGGACGTTGCTGCCGGGTCTGTTCGACTGCCACGTCCACATCGCGTCCCGCTACGAGGACCTGGACGAGCTGGCACTCTTGTACCGGCCGTTCTCGTACCGTTTCTTCCCGATCTCGGAGAACCTGCGGAGAACGCTCGCGCTCGGGATCACCACCGTGCGGGACGCGTCCGGAGCGGACCTCGGCCTGAAGCGCGCGGTCGAGGACGGGATCCTGATTGGTCCGCGGATGCAGATCTCGGTGACGATGCTCGGCATGACGGGAGGCCACAACGACCCCTGGCTGCCGAGCGGCGGGTTCCCCGGATGGGGCGTGACGTACCCGGGGATGCCCGACGGGGTCTGCGACGGGGTCGATGAGGTGCGGGCGAAGGTCCGGGAGGTGATCCGGGCCGGAGCCGACGTGATCAAGATCGCGTCGAGCGGCGGGTTCATCTCGCCGGTCGACGACCCGAGGCTCCCCAACTTCTCCGAGGCGGAGATCGTCGCGATAGTGGAGACGGCCGCCGATCTCGGGCGGTGGGTGATGTCGCACGCGCACGGCGCCGAGGGGATCAAGCGCGCCGTCCGCGCCGGTGTGCGCTCGATCGAGCACGGGACCTATCTCGACGAGGAAGGCATCGGGATGATGCTCGAGCGCGGTACGTGGCTGGTGCCGACGCTGACGGCGGGCGACACGACCGAGGAGATGGCGGCCAATCCCGCGATCCCAGAGCCGGTGCGCGCGAAGCTGCGCGGCTTCGGCCGCCCCGAGCTGGACACGTTCCGGAGGGCGGCCGCAGCGGGCGTGAAGGTCGCGATGGGCACGGACTGTCCGGTCGCGCCGCACGGCACGAACCTCCACGAGCTCCAGCTCATGGCCGAGAACGGGTTCACGCCAACGCAGTCGCTCGTTGCGGCGACGTCCAGCGCCGCCGAGCTGATGGGCCTCCAGGACGAGCTTGGGACGATCGCGCCGGGGAAGCGCGCCGACCTCGTGATCGTCGGCGGCGACCCGTTCGAGCTCGCGACCCTGGCCGAGCGGATCGAGGTCGTCTACAAGGACGGCGTGCGCGTGATCGGCTAGGTCGAACCGGTGCATCTTCCGGCGCTGCTCGTCGCCTCGGCGATCGCGATCCTCGGGCTGATGGCAGTCGGGTGGCTGCTGAGCCTTGCCCTACGCGACGCGAGCGTCGTCGACACGTTGTGGGGGCTCGGGTTCGCGCTCGTCGCCGGCGTCGCCCTCGCGGTAGGCCCGGGCCTGTTCGCCAGGCGGCTGCTGGTGCTCGCGCTCGTCGGCGCGTGGGGGCTGCGTCTCTCCTCCCACATCCTCCGGCGCAACTGGGGGAAGGGCGAGGACTTCCGGTATCGGGAGTTCCGGGAGTGGTGGGGGAAGCGGTTCTGGTGGGTGAGCCTGTTCACCGTCTTCCTGTTACAGGGTGTCCTGATGTTCGTCGTGTCGCTGCCGATCCAGGTGGCCGGCGCGGGCGAGGTTCCGGTGAGGCTCGGTGTGCTCGAGGCGGTCGGCGCGCTCGTGTGGGCGGTCGGGCTCGCGTTCGAGGCGATCGGTGACCTTCAGCTCTCTCGCTTCACGGCCGATCCCGCGAGCAAGGGGAAGGTGATGGACCGGGGTTTGTGGCGCTACACACGCCACCCGAACTACTTCGGCGACAGCCTCGTGTGGTGGGGGATCGGGCTCGTCGCGCTCACCGCGCCGTGGGGATGGGCGGCGCTCGCCGGTCCCGCGCTCATGACGTTCCTGCTGGTTCGGGTATCGGGCGTCGCGATGCTGGAGAAGACGATCGCGCAGCGTCGTCCCGGCTACGAGGGATACGTGCACCGCACTAGCGCGTTCGTTCCGCTCCCGCCGAGGAAGGCCTAGGTGCTCGTCGCGCAGGCTCCGCCCTCAAGCACCAGCGTTCGGCGACCCCGCGGCGTCTCGCGGTAGCCGACCGCCCAGACGGTGCCGTCGGGCAGGGCCGAGGCCGCTGTGAGGGCCCCGGTGCGGCCCTCGGTCGCGATGATGTCCCAGACCCTTCCTTCCCAGTGCTGCACGATCCCCCGCCCCGTCTCGGCGTCGGAGCCGACGGCCCACACGTCGTTCGGCGCGGCCGCGGCGACGCCGGCGAGCACCCCGCGACGGCGGACGCTGCCGTCCTCGGTCCAGGTGGCGCCGTCGTAGTGGAGGACGGACGCGCCGACGGCCCACACGTCGGTCGCCGAGACGGCGACGACGGAGGCGAGCTCCCCGCGGCCCGGGGCGTCGGCGCTCGTCCAGCGCCGCCCGTTGAAGTGCATGACGAGCGGGAGGCCGTGGTGGTAGCCGGCGGTCCACACGTCGGTCGCCGTGACCGCCGCGACGCCGGCGAGCAAGCTCCGCCCACCACCGACCGCGCCTGTGACATCGACCGGGACCCACGAGGAGCCGTCCCAGTGCAGGAGGAGCGCGCGCTCCGTCCCGGTCGTCGCATCGCCGACCGACCCGACGGCCCACGCATCGTCGGCGGCAACGGCGGCGACGCCGAGGAGCTGCGCGGTCGCGGCGACCGTCGGACTCCTGGCGAGCGTCCACGCGGTCCCGTCCCAGTGCTCGATCAGCGGCCGGTCGACGGAGCCGTCGGAGGAGCGTCCGACCGCCCACGCGTCGTTGTCAGCGGTGGCGTCGACGGCCTGCAGCACGTTCACGACCTGGCCGCCATCGGGGCTGTCGATGAGGTTCCACCTCTTCCCGTCCCAGCGCTCGATCAGCGTCGACGTGGGCTCGGCGGGATCGCCCACACCGCCGACAGCCCACACGTCGTCGGGCGCGACGGCCGCGACGCCGAGGAGCTGATCCCCAGCCGCGTCGGGGTTCTGGCTGCGGACCACCGCCGTGTCGGGCGCGCACTCGGTGGGTGTCACCGCCGGTGAGGGCGTGGGACTCGTCCGTTCCGACGGGGAGCGTGTGGAGACCGCCGCGTCGATCGCGAGGAGGAGGGCGGCCGTCAGCACCACGCCGACGACGCCGTTGCGGACCGCACGTCGCTGATGCGGGTTCACGGCGCGAGCGTACGCCAGAACCGGACGGATACGCGGCGGCTAGGCCGCGAGGTCTCGGCGCTCGAACGTGACGAGCGCGACCGCGACCGCCACCACCGAGATCGCGAGCAATACCGACGCGTGGACGACGTCGAGCCCGTTCAGGATCGGCTCGTTGCTCGAGTAGTAGTAGAAGGGCGAGAGGACCCGGTACGGCTTGAGCCAGTCCACCGAGGGCGCGAGCGTGTTCAGGATGAACGTGACGAGCGCGAGACCGCTCGGTGCGCCGATGCCCAGCCCCTTGTTGCCGGTCGCGCAACCGACGGCGAGCGCGACTGTCCCATACGCGAGCGCGAGGAGGAACAGGTTCAAGCTCGCGGCTGTGAACCCCTCGAGTCCGGGCCGCAAGTCGAAGACGGGCCCGAACACGAGCAACGCGACCCACATCGCGAACGTCAGCCAGAACGTCGCGGCGAGCATCGCCCAGAACTTGTCGAGCAGCACGCGGCGCCTGGCGACCGGCGCCGAAAGCAGCAGATCGAGCGAGCCGGCCTCCTCCTCGCCGGCGATCGCACGGCTGCCGGCGCCGATCGCGTAGACGAGCAGCAGGATCGGGCCGAGGAAGGTGAACACCTCGGACTGGATGTAGCCCTCCGGGGTGGCGTAGTCGACGCTTCCGATCACGTTGCGGAGGAACTCGGGCATGTTCTTCACGTACTGCGTGAGCTGTACGGCGTTGTCGCGGATGTTGGGCCAGAAGGCCGCGTACATCAGCACCGTACCGACGAATCCGATCGTCCACCACATGAGAGACTTGCGCTGATCGTGGAGCGTCTTGCCGAAGACCGTCGACAGCATCGGCGTACGTGGCATCGGGAGCTCACGCGCCACCGTTCTCACCTCTCCCGTAGAAGGTGAGGAAGATCTCCTCGAGGGTCGGCTCGTTCGTCGCGAGGTCCACGACCTCGTAGCGCGCGGCCGTCTTCACGACCGCATCGATCGGGCCCGTGACCGTGACGCGGAGGACGTCACCCTGCGCCTGGACCTCCTTCACGTTCGGCAGGTTCGCGAACGCCTCGGTCGACACCGGGCGCTCGAAGTGGATGTCGAGCGTTCGCAGCGCCCGCGCCTTCAGGTCGCCGATGTCTTCGACGGCGATCAACCGCCCCTCGCGGATGATCGCGACGCGGTCGCAGAGGCGCTCGACCTCCGGCATCACGTGCGACGACAGGAACACGGTGCGCCCGTCCTCGCGTGTCTGCTCGATCAGCCGGTGGAACTCCTGCTGCACGATCGGGTCGAGTCCGGTCGTGGGTTCGTCGAGTACGAGCAGCTCGGGCCGGTGCATGAACGCCTGGATGAGTCCGACCTTCTGCTTGTTGCCGTGCGAGAGAGACCCGATCCTCGCGCTGAGATCGCAGTCGAATCGCTCGGCGAGCTCGACGATGTACGAGGGGTCCACGCCGCCCCGCAGCGCGGCGAAGTGGCGGACGTACTCGGCTCCGGTCAACCGCTCGTAGAGGGCCATCTCGCCCGGGAGGTAGCCGGTCCGCCGGTGGATGTCGATGCTGCCGTGACGCGAGTCGAGACCGAAGACGATGACTCGGCCGCTCGTCGGGCGGATGAAGTCCAGCATCGTGCGGATCGTCGTGGTCTTGCCGGCGCCGTTCGGGCCGAGGTAGCCGAAGACCTCTCCGGACTTAACGCCGAAGTCGAGGTCGATCACGCCCCGCTGCTTGCCGTAGGACTTGGTGAGTCGCTCGGCTAGGATCACGTCGGCCATGATGGTCCCTCCCGCGTGGGGATCCTCGTAACTCAATGTCCCAGCGAGCCCCGATCGCCGGATGGGTCGGCCGGCCCACGGGCCGCAGGACGAACGCCCGCGCCGGGTCCCAGCTTGTAGCCGATCCGGCGTGGGATGCGGGCGACGAAGCCCACGAGTGGGTTGGGTTTGCGCCCCTCGTCCTCGGTGTCGTCCTTCCGCCGGATGGCGTCGTTCACGACGAGCATGCCGGGGGAGCGGAGCGGCTCCGGCGGGAACCGCTTCGGCTCGCGCGTCACGACCGCGAGGCGTGTGAAGCCGTCGTCGGCGTGCGCCGCGAGCGCCGCGAGGATCTTGCCGCCGAGGTACGAGGGCCCGACGCCGTTGCCCGTGTAGCCGAGCCCGTAGTGCACGTTGCCGGGGTCGAGCGTTCCGAAGAAGGGCATGGCGAACCCGGAGACGTTGATGGGCCCGCCCCAGCCGGCCTCGAGCGGCACGTCCCGGAAGTTCGGGAACATCCGCCACAGGTCCTCGGCGGTCTTGCGGACGAACCTCTCCTCGTACGTGAACCGGGGGTCGATCCGTCGCGCCAGCCCTGGCTGCAACCCACCGCATCCGAACGCGATGCGTCCGTCCGGCGTGGTCCGCAGGTAGTGGACCGAGGAGCGTAGGTCCCGGACGGCCTCGCCACCGGTCCAGTTGATCTCCGCGATCTTCTCGGGCGCTGGGGCCGTGACGACCATGTAGGAGCCCCGCACCGTGAGGTGTGGGTGGAAGGCCTTCCACCATGTGGCCCAAGCGCCGAGGCCGATCACGGCCTCGCCCGCCCGAACGGAGCCGCCCGGAGTCTCCGCCACGGCCGGTCTCCCGAACCCGAACCGCGTGACCGGCGTCTGCTCGAAGATGCGCACCCCCGTTTCGAGCAGCACGCGGCGCAGCCCTCGCGCCAGGCGAGCGGGCTGCACCGTCGCGGCGTCTCGGATCAGCTGCGCGCCGCCGAACGTCGGAGACGCGCACATCATGCGGACCTGCTCGGCCGAGAGAACCTCGTACTCGTCCTCGACGCCCAGGCGGCGCGAGGCCTCGAGCGTGCCCTCCCACTTGCCCTCGTGGCGGGCGTTCGAGGCCGCCGCGAGATCGCCGGCGTGCGTGAACCACGCGTCGACGCCGTGGCTCTCGCACCAGGCCCCGATCTCGGTGGGGCTCCGCCCCGCCGCCATCAGCAGCTCCATCGTGTCGGCGTCGCCGTAGGTTGCGCACATGTCGGCGATGTGCCCCCACCAGCCGTCGAGGAACCCTCCGTTCCTCCCGCTCGGGCCTCCGCCGCAGATGTCGGCCTCGAGCAGGACGACGTCGAGGCCGGGGTCGCGCTCCTTCAGGAAGTACGCGGTCCACATCCCCGTGTAGCCGCCGCCGAGGATCACGACATCGGCGGTCGTGTCGGCAGGAAGCGGGGGACGCGGCTCGCCAGCGAACTCCGGGTGCGCGAGGGCCTCCTCGAGCCACCACGAACGCTTCGCGGGCCGCGGTGCGACGGGCATAACGCCTGCTCCTTCCCATCCGAGGACGTGCCGCCCTCACCCTACCGGGACGTCGTGCCCGCTGGTAACGTTCGAGCCTCACGTTGGCCGATCGCTGAGGAGGTTCCCCATGAGTCCCGACAGCAGGCCGAGGAGCTGGGAGGTCACCGAGGGCCCGGAGCGCGCGCCGGCCCGGGCGATGCTCCGCGCGGTTGGGTTCTCCGAGGAGGACTTCGGGAAACCGCAGGTCGGCGTCGCGAGCAGCTGGAACGAGGTCACGCCCTGCAACTACCACCTCAACAAGCTCGCCGCTCTCGCGAAGGAGGGCGTGCGCCAGGGCGGCGCTGTTCCGATCGAGTTCACGACGATCGCCGTCTCAGACGGGATCTCGATGGGCCACGAGGGGATGAAGGCGAGCCTCATCAGCCGCGACGTGATCGCCGACTCGGTCGAGCTCGTGATGCACGCCGAGCGCATGGACGGCCTCGTCGGCATCGCCGGCTGCGACAAGTCCGAGCCGGGGATGCTGATGGCGATGGCGCGCCTGAACCTGTCGAGCGTCTACCTCTACGGCGGCACGATCCTGCCCGGCACCTTTCAGGGCCGCGACGTCACGATCCAGGACGTGTTCGAGGCGGTCGGCTCGCACGCGAAGGGCACGCTCAGCGACGAGGACCTGCTCGGCATCGAGCGCGCCGCGTGTCCGGGCACCGGCTCGTGCGCCGGCATGTACACGGCGAACACGATGGCAGCAGCGGCCGAGGCGCTCGGGATGTCGCTTCCCGGCGCGGCGAGCCCGCCGGCGGTCGACTACCGACGCGAGGTCTTCGCGCGCGAGTCCGGTGTCGCCGTCGTGAATCTGCTTCGCGAGGGCATCCGCCCGCGCGACATCCTGACGAAGGAGGCGTTCGAGAACGCGATCGCGGTCGTGATGGCGCTCGCCGGCTCGACGAACGCCGTCCTGCACCTGCTCGCCATCGCGCGCGAGGCCGGCGTGGATCTGGCGCTCGACGACTTCGACCGGATCTCGCGCGAGGTCCCGCACCTCGTCGACGTGCGCCCGGCCGGGCGGTTCGTGATGAGCGACCTCGACCGCGTCGGCGGCGTGCCGGTAGTGATGAAGGAACTGCTCGAGGCGGGTCTGCTCCACGGTGACTGCCTCACCGTGAGCGGGAAGAGTGTCGCCGAGAACCTCGCCGCGATGGAGATTCCCGCTCCCGACGGCGAGGTCGTGCGCCCGTTCGCGAACCCGATCCATCCGGAGGGCGGCACGGCGATCCTGCGCGGGTCGCTCGCCCCCAACGGTTCCGTGATGAAGATCGCAGGGGCGGAGAGCCTCGTGTTCCGCGGCACCGCGCGGCCGTTCGACTCCGAGCACGAGGCCTTCGAGGCGCTCACGGCGGGCCGGATCGAGAAGGGCGACGTGATGGTGATCCGCTACGAGGGCCCGAAGGGCTCGCCCGGCATGCCGGAGATGCTCGCCGTGACGGCGGCCGTCGCCGGCGCCGGCCTCGGCAAGGACGTCGCGCTCATCACCGACGGAAGGTTCAGCGGCGCGACGAAGGGATACTCGGTCGGCCACATCGCCCCCGAGGCGTTCGTCGGCGGGCCGATCGCGCTCGTGGAGAACGGCGACGAGATCGTGATCGACGCCGGCAACCGCAGGATCGATCTCGTCGTCGACGACGCCGTGCTCGAGAAGCGCCGCGCGGGCTGGCGCCAGCCGAAGCCGCGGTACGAGACCGGCGCGCTCGCGAAGTACGCACGCCTCGTGTCCTCGGCCTCCGAGGGGGCCGTGACCGGGTGACCGTCGTCGCGAACCCCGCGGCGCTCGAGTGCCGCGAGTGTGGGCAGCCCTACCCGGTGGAGCCGCTCACGATCTGTGAGGAGTGCTTCGGGCCGCTCGAGCCCGCGTACGATCTCGCGTCGGTCGACGGGGCGGAGTTCCGGGAGCACGCGGAGGCCGGGCCGAACACGCTCTGGCGCTACGAGATGTTGCTCCCCGGCGGGCCGGGCATCGAGCGGGTGGACCTCGGCGCCGGGTTCACGCCGCTGCGGCGTGCCGAGCGCCTCGGCGAGCGCCTCGGCATCGAGAGGCTCTGGATCAAGGACGACTCGGTCAACCCGTCGAACTCGTTCAAGGACCGCGTGGTGTCGGTCGCCGTCACGATGGCCCGAGCGTTCGGGTTCGAGGCGATCTCGTGCGCCTCGACGGGCAACCTCGCGAACGCGACCGCGGCGCACGCGGCGAAGGCCGGCATCCCGTGCTACGTGTTCGTGCCCGAGAACCTTGAGCGCGCGAAGATCCTCGCGACCGAGGCCTACGGCGCGCGGGTGGTCGCGGTGAAGGGCAACTACGACGACGTGAACCGCCTGTGCTCCGAGGTCGCCGAGGCTCTGCCGTGGGCGTTCGTGAACGTGAACATGCGGCCGTACTACGCGGAGGGCTCGAAGTCGCTCGGGTTCGAGGTCGCGGAGCAGCTCGGCTGGCGCCTCCCCGATCACGTCGTCGTGCCGATCGCCTCCGGTGCGCTCATGACGAAGATCCACCGCGCGTTCCGCGAACTTGTCGAGATCGGCGCGGTGGAGGAGAAGCCCTACCGCATCAGCGGCGCGCAGGCCGAGGGCTGCTCGCCGGTTGCGACGGCGTTCATCACGAACGCGAGCGAGGTTCGGCCGGTCAAGCCGCACACGGTCGCGAAATCCCTGGCGATCGGGAACCCGGCCGACGGCTGGTACGCGATCCAAACCGCGCGCGCGACCGGCGGCGCGATCGACGCGTGCACGGAGGCGGAGGTCGTGCCGGGGGTCCAGCTCCTCGCCGAGACCGAGGGCGTGTTCACCGAGACCGCCGGTGGCGTGACGATCGCCGTGCTTAGGCGGCTCCGCGAAGCCGGGGTCATCCACGACGACGAGGAGACCGTCGCGCTCGTGACCGGCAACGGCTACAAGACCATCGAGGCGCTGGAGGGCACGCTCGAGCCCAGCTACCACGTCGCGCCGAACCTCGACGAGTTCCTGGCCGCGCTGCAGCGGTAGTCGTGCCGGGTAGCCCGATCGCTCGGCGAGCGCTCGGTCTCAGAGATTGCGGAGGTCGGCGAGGTCCTTCTCGTTCAGGTGCCACGCGGCTGCGGCGACGTTGGCCGCGACCTGCTCCGGCCGCGTCGCGCCGGCGATGACGGAGGCGATCGGCCGCTGAGCCAGCAGCCAGGCGATCGCGAGCTCGAGCAGGGTGTGCCCGCGACCCTTCGCGAAGCGCGTCAGCGCGTCGATCCGGTCGAAGGTCGCATCGGTCAGCACTTTGGTCGCGCGGTCGGCGGGCCATCCCGCGATGCGCGTTCCCTCCGGCAGCGGCTCGCCGCGGCGGTACTTGCCGGTGAGGAGCCCGCTCGCGAGCGGGAAGTAGGGGATGTAGGAAAGGCCGAGCCGCTCCGCCTCAGGGAGCGCGCCCTGCTCGTCGGCCCGGTCGAGCAGGTTCAGCTCGTTCTGGACGCTCACGAAGGAGGCGGCCCCTGTTTGCGCGGCGGCTGCCGCCTCGCGGAGCTGCCCCGCCGTGAAGTTGGAGCAGCCGATCTCGCGCACCTTGCCCTCGCGCACCAGCGCGTCCAGGGTCTCGAGCGTATCTGCGATCGGCGTCGCCTCGTCGGGCTCATGTAGCTGGTACAGGTCGATCCGGTCGGTCCGCAGTCGTCGCAGGCTGTCCTCGACGGCCGACCGGACGTAGGCGGGGCTCGCCCCAGCGGGCTGGCTCTCGTCGATGGATGCTCCGAACTTGGTCGCGAGCACGACCCGGTCGCGCCGACTCTCGAGGATCCGTCCGAGGTACTCCTCGCTCAGCGTGTCGCCGTAGACGTCCGCGGTATCGAGCAGCGTGATGCCGGCCTCGAGCGCCGCGTCCACCACCGCGCGTGACCGTGCCTCGTCGATCCGTCGGCCGAAGTTGTTGCAGCCGAGCCCTACGACCGACACCCTCAGTGAGCCGATCCTTCGCGTGTCCATGTCACTCATGCTAGCGGTCGCCGCGCGGATGAAGGAGGTATAGAAGGAGAGATACGTGTGAGAGAAGGAGGTCACTATCCCATGAGCGCCCCTGAGACGGGCCGCATACGCGCGGCCGAGCGGCAGGCGTGGCTCCGGGAGCTACGGCGGGTGAACGAGGAGCAGGAGTTCGCGCTCGCCTCCGTCTACGACGAGTGCTGGGGCGAGATCGAGGACACCCACCGGGCGTTCGTGGAGCGGTTCTGCTCGATGCTCCCGCCCGATGGCAGAGTCCTTGACGCGGCGTGTGGCACCGGCAAGTACTTCGCGATGGTGCTCGAGAGCGGTCGCTCGCTGCTCGGTGTGGACCACACCGGCGCCTATCTCGCCAACGCTCGGGCGAAGTTCTCCAACGTCCCCACCGAGAAGCACGACCTGCAGGACCTGTCATACCGGAACGCGTTCGACGGCGTGATGTGCGTGGACGCCATGGAGTTCGTGCCTCCGGAGGAGTGGCCGATGGTACTGGGATGTTTCCGCCGCGGGCTCCGTCCCGGAGGCTGCCTGTACCTGACGGTCGAGCTCGTCCCCGAGGATCAGGTGCGTGCTGCCAACGACGAGGCCAGAACCTCCGGCCTTCCGGTGGTGGAAGGCGAGGTCATCTGGCACGAGCCCGACGACTACTACCACTACTACCCGACCATGGAGCAGGTCCGGGCGTGGGTGTCGGGTGCCGGCTTCGCCATCGTGGGGGAGGCCGAGGGGCCCTGGCACGAAGAGGGGTATGCCTATCACCACGTGCTAGCCCGCGTTTGAGGTCCCGCCGGGCTGAGGGACGCCCGCCGGCCGGCCGAGGCGCCGCCACCGGGTCACTGTGACGCCATCGGCGTGGCACCTCCTCCGCCGGTACCCTTGGCGCGTGATACGCGCAGACGCCGACTTCGAGCCGCTCCTCACCGAGCGCTTGCGACTCCGCCGGTCGGTAGCCGTGGACGCCGAGGCGATCTCCGCCTTCCGCAGCGACCCCGACGTCCACCGCTATCAGGGGTGGGAGCGGATCGACCCTGAGGGGATCCGGGCGGAGATCGAGGAGATGGCCCGCCGCGCGCCGGGGCAGCCCGGCGGCTGGGTCCAGCTCTCGGTCGAGGAGCGTGGGAGCGGACGGTTGCTCGGTGACGTGGGGCTGAACTCCGTCGACGGCGAACCGGGCGTGATCAAGGTCGGCTACACGATCGCGCCGGTGTTCCAGGGGCGCGGGTACGCCACGGAGGCTGTCGGGGCCCTCGTCGCCTACGCGTTCGACACGCTCGGCGCCGACGTCGTGCGCGCGTACGCGAGCGTGGAGAACGTCTCCTCGATCCGGGTGGCGGAGAAGGTCGGGATGCGTCCGGTCGAGCGGATCGAGCACCGCTACGGCGATGAGGTCTGGTTCGGCGTTCGGTACGAGCTGCGCCGGGAGGATCGCCCATGAGTGTGACCCCAGGCGCGCCCGCGACCGTTCCCGCACACCTCGCTTCGACGACCCGCTCGCGCCTCGCGTACCTCGACAACCTGAAGATCGGGCTGATCGCCGGGATCATCGCGGCACACGCGATCAACAGCTACACGGACTTCGGGAGCTGGGCATACCAGCCCGTGCAGGAGGTCGCCGTCTCGAAGGCGACCGAGACCGTGTTCACCATCGTGATGAGCTTCGCTGCGCTCTTCCTGATGGGGCTCTTCTTCCTGATCTCCGGGCTCCTCACGCCGCCGTCGCTCGAGCGCAAGGGCGTCCGGCGGTTCGTGAACGACCGGCTCCTTCGGCTCGGCGTGCCGTTCGCGGCGTTCACTCTGCTGCTGTGGCCCGTCACGATCTACGTCGTGCGTGAGCCGATCCAGCACCTCGGCTCCTACTGGTGGTGGTTCACCCACCTTGAACCGTTCCTCGACAACGGGCCGCTGTGGTTCATCGGGGTCCTTCTCATCTACTCGCTCGAGTACGCGGCGTGGTGGGCGATGCGCTCGCCGACCACGCCCGACGCTGGTGAACCGCTCGGCGCTCGCACGCTCGTCGGTCTCGGCGCGGTCGTCGCGGTGACGGCCTTCCTCGTGCGGCTGGAGTTCCCCGCCAACTCCCCACAGGTGCTGAACCTGCACCTGTGGGAGTGGCCGCAGTGCCTGGGGATGTTCCTCTTCGGCACCGTGTGCGTCCGCAGGGGATGGCTCGCGCCGGTGTCGGACCGGCTGCGGCGGCGGTGCGGCGTCGTCTCCCTGATCGCGGGGGCATCGATCGCGGCCATGATCCTCACCGCCGATCCGCTCGGTCTGGACGAGAACGACTACTTCGGCGGCTTCGGTTGGCCGTCGCTCGCCACCTCGATCGCCGAGGGCGCGCTGGTCGTCGCCGCGTGCATCTGGGTGCTCGGGTTCGCGCAGCGTCGGCTGGACCGGCAGGGGCGGCTCGGACGGGCGCTCGCGAGGAGCGCGTACGGCGCCTTCCTCGTGCAGGGTCCGGTGCTCATCGTGTTCGCGTTCGCGATGCGTCCGCTCGACCTGCCCGGCGAGGTCAAGGCGCTCGTCCTCGCGGTCATGGGCGTGAGCACCTCGTTCGCGCTCGCGTGGCCCCTCGTCACCCGCACGGGCCTTCGCCGCATGCTGTGACCTCGGCCGCGAACAGGGTCACGGGCCAGTCTGCGAACGTCCACACCCGGGGACCTGGCGGGCGCCTTGCACCTTGTAGGGTCCACCCCTGGCGTGGCACTGCAGGTGCAAAGGGAAGGAGGTCGCCATGAGCAAGACGTCCCGAGTGCTGTGGATGGTGCTTGGCGGAGTCGTGGGCGGCTACTTCGGCTACTGGATCGGCCATCTGGCCGGTTGGAGCACGGATGCCGACTGGCCGTTCAAGATCGGCGGCGGGCAGGGCGCGATCGCGATGTCGATCGGCCTGGCCGTCCTCGGTGTGCTCATCGTAGGCGGGCTCTTGCGCTCCCGCCGCTCCTCACCGCACGGCGACTGATGGCAACGTGAGCATCGTGACCCGGCTCCAGCTGCTCGCGGAGACCGATCCCGCGGCCTGGCCGACGATGCCCGCAAGGCTGCTCCACGTGTGGGCGCCCGGTCTCGGGGTCGACGTCGAGGTGGCGGCGGGTGTGGCGGACGTCGCGACGGGGGAGGCCCTGCGGCCGGGCTCGCGGTTCCGCATCGCGAGCGTGACGAAGCCGTTCGTGGCCGCGGCTGCTCTCGCCCTGGTGGAGGACGGGAGGCTGTCCCTGGGCGACACGGTGGCGACGCTGCTGACCGGCGAGTACGACGGTCTATTGCGGAGCGGCGGCTACGACACGGAAGCGATCACGCTCCGGCACCTACTCACCCACACGAGCGGGATCTACGACTTCGCGGCCGACGCGTACGTCCCGTTGAGCATCCCCGACGGCTTCGAAGCGCAAGCATTGGAGAACCCATCACGCCGTTGGACCCGGTTCGAGCAGGTGGAGTTCGCCGTCACGCACGGACATCACTACGGGCCGCCGGGGACGGTATTCGCGTACTCGGACACCGGTGCCTGCTTGGTGGGCGAGATCCTTGAGCGCGCGACCGGGCAGACGATGGGCGCCGCGATCCGTGAGCTGGTCGGCTACGAGCGCCTGGGCCTCGTGCACACCTGGCAGGAGACGATCGAACCGGAGCCTCCCGGCCTCCCTCAGCTCTCGCATCAGTACGAGGGGGAGGTCGACGTGGCGAAGATGGACGCCTCGGTCGATCTCTACGGGGGCGGCGGGCTGATGTCGACCTGCCGCGACCTGGCGCGGTTCTTCCGGGCGCTGCTGCGCGGGGAGGTCTTCCGTGATCCGTCGACGCTCGAGGCGATGACGACGACGTTGGAGGGGATCCCGCTCGCCGAGGAGGCCGGCTGGGACGTCCACCCGTCGACCTCTGGGATGTTCCTGTTCCGCCGCGAGATCGGGGGGGAGACCTGGTGGGGTCACGGTGGCTTCTGGGGGACGACCGCCTACACGTGCCCCGCGCGCGACGTGACGATCGTGGCGGGCCACCAGCGCTCGAACATGCCGGACGCGTTCGACCGCCTGGCGATCATCGCCGACGCGTTCGCGATGCTCTGGGAGGGCTAGATCCCCGGCGAGGTCCGTCGTTCGCGACCGTGTGTCACCCGCTTGGCGGACCTAGGGCGGGGCTCGCTTCCGCCAGGGACCAGGTCGACCCCACTGGATGGAGGGTCGCGGGCGGGGAGAGCTAGTCGGCCGATGACCGTCCCTGCGCTCTTCGGCCCAGGAAGATCGCCATCGCTATCGGAACGACCACGAGGAGCGTGAGTACACCGATCGCCATCGTTTGTTGGAGCGCCGAGGGTCCGGGTCCGCAGGTATCCGACACCACGCGCCCATCCACCCCCGAGCCGAAGCACACCCTCATCCCGATGGCGCCGGAGAACAGCAAGACGGGGAGGAGGAGTCCGCCCGGGAAGAGCAGCGTTCCCGCCAGCTTCTCCCGCGTTGTCCAGACCCGAGAGGTCCACAGCAGGATCACGCCCGCGACCCAGCCGAGCACGGGGATCACGACGCCGCCGATCGGGAGCAGGATCACAGCGGCGACCTCGAAGGCGCCCGATCTCGCCCGGGGAACGCCT
>Ga0315284_10000316_pt1 | contig 65776 bp, 62 predicted proteins | sample YL17G09_16_MG_FD_203696 | JGI IMG/M metagenome (GOLD analysis project Ga0315284, IMG submission 203696) | Sediment microbial communities from Yellowstone Lake, YNP, Wyoming, USA - YL17G09_16 | ecosystem: Environmental > Aquatic > Freshwater > Lake > Sediment | place: USA: Wyoming | collected...
TTATTGATGATAATAGTAATCAAGCGTTTGTTAAATCTGAGTTTGATTATAAAAACTTGACAATTATCCAATCCGAATTTCCACAAAGAGGAGAACTCTTACCATATTATTATTATTTAAAATATAAATGGTTTCCTAATGCTGTAATTATACATGATAGTTTGTTTATTCATAAAAAAATACATTTTGACACATTTTTAATGCCAGTAATACCTTTATGGCATCATAACTATGACAAAGAAAATATACATAATATTTTACGTATAACTTCTGGTTTAAAAAATAATAGTGTATTAATTAAAAAAATACATAAAAAAGAAGAAGCAGTTATTAACTTAGGATTTTTGGATGATAAGTTTAATTTATGTTTTGGTGGTCAGTGTTTTATAAAATTGGGATTTTTAGAAAGAATAGAACATAAATATGGAATAAGTAATTTAGTTAATTTTATACATAATAGAACTGATAGATGCGCATTAGAAAGAATTTTGGGTTTATTGTTTTGTCAAGAATATCCAAGATTACTAAAAATAAATTCGTTATTTGGTGATATAATGAAATCTCCTAGAGCATTTAATTATAATTATAGTGATTATGATAATGACATAAAACAAAAAAAAATTATAAATCCATTTATCAAAGTGTGGACTGGACGTTAATGTATCGACTTGTTAAAATGGCGGATTATCTGTAAATGCCAATGGAGTTGCACTTATATCAATATCATTAATTACTGGTTTTAATTGATCTATCACAAACCAACCAAGTATAGAACTTATATAAACTAACAAAGAATCTCTAATTAAAATTTTAAGAGGCTTAGGTTCTTTATCAACATATTGCATTTCTAAGAATTTCGCAATAAAAAAAATAACAGATATTATTCCTGCTGCTAAAAATATATTGTCCATATTACTATATATTTTTAGATTTCTTATTAAATAACGCATTTATCTCTAAATATAAATTTATAAACGTACAAACTTACCTTACGTTTAATATTGCCTTATAGTCATCACTATTTATAATTTTATCTGCAAGTTGTTTAATGTCATTATAGTCATTAATTTTTATATTTCTAACACTATTAAATAATAAATCACCAAAACTTATTGTCGTATTTGCAAAATTTGATTTTAATACATACCATTTTTGTTCTAATATAGGAGAACTTACCCATTGTATATAATTACATATCCATACATAGTCACCAGTTTCATCCAATTGATGAGATGTTAAAAAATCTTCAAATGACTGAAAAATTAATATACATAAATAATTAACAGCATACCATTCATCCTTATTAGATTTTTTTGTTTGTCCAGTATTTTTAGAAGAACGTCTTTTAATTGTTTTATTTAATTTATTCATTATATAATTTATTAATATTTTATTTGATATTATTTACCTTTTGCCAATCAAAATATAGCGAATCAGCAAAATTAGGACATAAATTATAATACTCTAAAATTTTAAGATTAACATTAATCCAACCTCTATCAATTATTTTGAAAGTAATATCCTTTTTTGTTGTATTTATATTTGATTGATATATTAAATATGTTAAATATAATGCAGCTGTTATAAAAAATCCTGATATTAGACTAAGTTTATCTGTTAATTTATCTAAAAATAAATTTTCGTGATTTAAACTAGATTGAACTATCAAATATATTAGAAAAATTGTAATATTTATAAAAATTATTATAAACCAATCCATTATTATAATTATAAATTATTAAATATTTATGCTAAAATTTCTATATCATCAAATAAAAGATCTGTATCCAATTTTATTTCTTCGGGATTAATTACTTGAATATCTAAACTATTTAAAGATATATCTTCATTAGAGATTTTTAGCTTTTCATCATCTTCTTCCTCTTCTATTTTTCTTTGAATATTTCTTAATGCACTTATTTCTTCAAGTCGTTCAATTGTTTTTGGTGCTTCTATTAATTCTTCTTTACCATTTTTACTAATAGCTGAATCAACATCATTGAATTTTAAACTAACATTGTTCTCCCCTTTTCCTTCGAATATTGCCTGTTTTTCCGACGCTATTGGATTATCAAAAAGTTGTTCTTTAATTTCTTCAATAACATCTTCTTCAACCGTTTCATCCATATATGCCTTTAATATACTTTCAAGAGGAATACTATCTCTTACTGCATTTAAAATACATTCTTGAATAATTAATTCTAATTCTCTGTTATTTTTTTGAATTTGAAGAGGTTGGCATTTTAATTCAAAAAGATAAACATTTTGATACATCTTTCTCGCCACATTTATATAACATTTATGAATAAAATCATCTAGTTTTGGTATATTAATATCAATTTTCTTCTGTTTTTTTCCAACACGCATTGCTGTTAATAATTTAAGTTGAATAATATGTATACACGTTACTAATTCTTCTAAATAAGAACATCCACTTCTATCGATAATCCGTTTTCTTTCAGTTTCAATAATAGTGCTATTCCATTTAGGAATTCTTGTAATAAAATTTTGAAAAGTCATTAAATATTTTTCGGTTTCATTATTGTCAATACAAAGTTTATATGATTCATCAAAGATAGATTTAAACCCTTCAATTATTAATGGCGTCAGAATGGTAAGTAAACGTGCTCCCCACTCGTTTTTTGATTCGTGTAACGAACTAACATTAAAGTCATCCATAATGTAAATATAATATTAAATATTTTCATTATTTAAACTAATTTCTTAATACCTTTAAATACTTTTTTAAATAAATGTCATATTTTCTAAACACATTTTACTATCAATAAATGTAAAATTCATTATAAACATTATTAATAATTTTTCATTTCTAAATTCCTTTCTAATTTTATTGAATGCGATTAATAATTCGCATCTTTTATTATCGTCTAAACCAAAATGTCCCTCTTCAATTAACCTTATTATATCTAATGCATTATATGCTTTTTCACATATTTTAGTTACAAACATTTGCAATTTTTCAATAGTAATTGTTTCTTTAATCGATTTGTTGATTTCCTTTCTTAACCATTCATCTCTTTGGGTTTTAATGTCTGTTAGTTTAAATGTCTCTTCAAGATTGTATTTATATAAATTTATTGTTTTACCTTTATATTCCGGTTCTGATATATATATCTCACAAAAACGTGATAATATTGGCTTTAAAAGTTTATATTTATCTTCTACGATAATAAAAAAACGAGTATTGTGGCTAAATAATTCAATACACCGCCGTAACGCCGATTGAGCATCCATTGTTAGTTTGTCACCATTAAATAAAACAATGCTTTTAAAGGTGTTACCTTCATTTGAATAAATATGTGTTTTTGCAAAAAATTTCAATTCTTCCCTAATAAACTTTATACCTTTACCGTGAGCACAATTTACAAACATTACAAAATTCTTTATTTTTTCTCGATTTCCGTCATAAATTAATGAAATAAACTCATTCACAATTGTGCTTTTGCCCGATCCACTCGGACCATTAAATATAATATTTGGTATTTTATGATTTGAATGGAAATATTTTAATTTTTCTTTTATATTTTGATGAATCTCTAGTGTCATATTAAGTTAACTAATATTATTAGAGCGTTTTTATATTTAAATATTACGTATTATTATAGATTGTTCATATCATTATATAGTAATACTTCGGCTTATACTATTAGGGTTTAAGATGTAATATTAAAAGTCTATAAAAATAACCTACATCGATGTAAATATGTATTTAATGAATATAATTATTTTTTTTGTAATTTTTTTTGTATTATTATTTTATAATGGATCTAACAATTGATGATACCAGCAAACTGCTCCCAAGTATTGATTTTTCAGAATTATCTAATGTTACTTTATATCAGCTCGTTAATAATTTATTAAGACAAAATCAAAACAAATTAGATAATTTTACGGTTAAAATTACTCCAGAATTAAAATCAATTATATTAACACTATGTCAATCAAATCCAAATCTTTTTTTTGAAGCAGAAGATTCTCTTGGTAAAATTATTGAAGATGGTAAAATTGATTCAAAGGATGTTCCGGAACTAATTAATTTAATAAATCTCATACATAAAACAATCAATAAAAATAAAACAATTCCCGCTTCAATAGATAAGAAAGAATTTATTAAAAAATTTGTTCATATTTTATTAATATTATTTATAAAAAAGAAAGGAATTGTCAATGAAAGTTTATCATTATGTGCTGTAGATATTATTGACTCAGCTATGAACTTATTAAATACAAATGTGATTAAACGCTCAAATTGGTCCATACAAAAAATATTTAATATATTAAAACCCGTAAAATATATGATATAATACACTTAAAATCATATTATATATTTTTATCTTTATTTATATATTAATTAATTTATTATGCCACACTATTAAATGAGAATACATACGGATTATTTTTTACTGCGTCCAGTATATCCGGATTAATACGATCACATCCAATACAATTATCCATATATTGAGGGACTTGTGCCATTTTTCCAAAAGTTTGAACCGACGGACCATTTGGTATAACCGCCTGAGGAGCCCACAGTCTATTATTGTCACGATCCGAATCTAATTTCGACATTGACACATTCATTTGTGAATTATAATGTTTTGCATTACCTTGATTTACGCGTCCCGCAATACTTTTCTCTTTTGCTTCGCTATTTGTCTGTCTGTAAACAGAATCATATTGTCGGGAACCGTGTTTAGATGACATACCCATAAAATTATTATGATTAACTGTGTCCCTTTGACAATCAAATGATTGCTGTTCTGAAACCAAATAAGCAGCATTCTCGGTTTGATTTCCAATAAAACTATTTGGTTGAAATAATGTGGTTTCCTTAACCGTTGTATTTGGAACATCACCTGGTGTCAATACATAATTGCCGGGTGTTTCACCTACAATATTACCAAAAATGCGCATATTACACGAATATTCTTCTTTTCTTGATGGTTTTAATATATCCATAATTGGAGCAATCACTGCGCCAACCGCTTTTGAAAACCCCGACCCAAATGTATTAGCGTGTTGATTTACTGAACGATTATTTTCATAATTTGTATGACTAATATGACGATTATCAATTGCTTTATGTTCTAATGGAGCACTTCTTGAACCAGAATGCCCTACATCATATCCTTCTAATTGTGTTCTTTTCGATTCTTCGTGTGTTGTAGGGACATAACTGGCTGTCTTAAGCACCGCATTTGGAGTTCCGTGTTGATAGTTACTTGTTTCATTTCTTGTTGACGGTTTTACAATAAAATCAGGCACCAATTGTCCCGCCTTTTCAGCACCAGTAGTCGTTAACCAACGATCTTGTGTATTAATGAAAAATGTGTCCGGTCTATACTTCTCGATTTTGCCTTCTATTCCCACATTTTTAATAACAGATTGCGCAGGACCTTGTAATCCATTTAAATCATATTCTTGTTTTGGATTGGTTGAAACACGAAGCTCATCAACCGTTTTTGGTAACCATTTATCACGTGCTTCCATTCCAGAATTAAAACCGAGACTTCCTTCTGTGGAATATCCTTTGTCTAAACCTGGACCCACCCGGATTGATTCAAATGGTTTAACCATACTGTTTTTATTTACTGGATTTTGTCGTGATTGATAAAAATCACTCATTATTGGCATCCCGTGAGTCCACTGCACATTGTCTTGGGGTTTAAATAGAGGTGCTTGTTCGATTTTTTTAATAATTTGAGAACCATTACCAACATAATTATCTAGAATTGTTTCAGCATTATTATTATTATATATTTGCCCTTGTGGCTTACCTCCATTAAAAGGAACCATATTATTATGTGTAAACATTTTTGTATCCATATAATTTCCTGTTAAGGAATACAATTGTTGAATATTATTGCTAATTGGCGTTCCATTTATTTCTTTTTGTTGATATGCATTTTGATTAAAATACTTATCTGTTGCTGTATTTGGATTAGGATATTCTTGAACATTGTCAATAAGTTCTTTATTGTTCATAATTGGATAATTCTGCGGAGGAATATTTGTATTTGGAAGATAATTGCTAAATTTCGAGTCTGGCGTTTTTTCTTGTAAGTTAGTTCTAATTCCCATATTATTAAATGGTTCGCTCTTTCTTTTTAATCCTTCTTTATTTTTGGTTTGGTTAGAAATAACATACATTCCACCTAATGCAACTAATGGTATAGCTAATTCCATATTATTATATACATATAAAACATTTTAAATATAAAACATTTTAATTATATAACATTTTAATTATAAAAAAGATTTGTGTGCATTTTTATAATTACATTTTTCTACAATCACTTTTACAAATATTTGTTCCCGCACTATTTTGACCTTTATATTGAACATTATAAACATCAGACGGAACTGTGTAAAATTGATTATTTTCGGGAACACAATCATATTCCCTTTTAAAACTATCTTTCTCTAAAATTCTTGTGCTTGTATTATTTTGAAATGACATTTCAGTGTTTGCTTGGGGATTTTTCGGTAAAATATATGCGTGATTTTGTTGTAAATCCCTTGCTGTCCACGCCGGCATTATTGCTCTACTTTGTTCAGTTGTTAGTGTCTCGCATACAGGATAATCTATTGGTGATGCATATACCGTTTGACGTTTAAACTTTGACTGGTCGATACAATCCCTTGATAGTTGCCGATCTATTCCTAAAAGTGAACTTTGAATATCTATACTATGTGTCCATAAATTGCCTCCCCATTTTTGAGGAATTATATGAGGATCAAGCATAAAACAGGGTTTATCTCCATTACCTGGGACATCTAAATGCCATCTTTCTTGATCTGTTTGTTGTTGTAATTGTTTTATTATTCTTATTTCGTCATCGTGAAATCTTGTAAAAGCCATTTATATATACTTTTTATAATAAAATAAATAAAAAGTATAGCAAAATAATTTATATATTTACTTTTTATAATAAAATACTTTTTATAATAAAATACTTTTTATAATAAAATAATTTATATATTATATGTTTGGGTTAAGCCTTTTCTAAAGGCTTATTTTTATTTTCCTTTTTAATGCTATTATTCATTTCCATAACTAACATCATAATATCAAATTATATTGCTTCTTTTTCTCTTGGTTTTTTATCTAATCGTTCTTTAGCATTTACTAAACTTCCACCGCAAGGAGGCATATATACCTTTAGAAAATTAAATTTGTTCTGGTTAAAGTTAATAATACATTAAAATTAGAAGATAAACCAGCACCATCGGCAGCAAAATATATTCTCATATCAATTGGATTAGTCCCAGTATTATATAATGGTCCTAAATCAACATAGTCAGTCCAATTAATAGGTATATATGGAGCAGCACCACCACTCGCATATCCAAAGTCTTTTTTTTCTATGGAATAAGGTGTATTAGCATTATAAGTAATTGGTGTATAAATAGTTGAATCAGCATCTATAAAATCAATATAAATACCCATACCTTCATCGCCCATATTTGTAACGTTAAACATATTAAAAGCAAAATCTATTTTCCAATTAGAAGAAGTAAAAGGATTAGGCATAGAAGATATTGAAACGAATTCTTGAGGAATATTAAATGGAGTTTGATAAATTAAATCAAAATTTTGTCCCCCAGTAGTGACAGTAGCAAAAGTATCTGTTATTTGTCTTGTAAAACAAATAGACATAGCATAAGCATAAGAATTAACATTAGGAGCATCTAATATAATACTAGCCAATCTTACGCTTGTTAGTGTAATATTATCGTCAGCAGTAATAGAAATAGCATCGTTAGTTGCGGTCATAGTAATATTATCATTCGCATTTAAATTAAGATTTTTTCCAAGACAAGTAAGGTTTCCATCAGCAGTAATATTCATATCACTACCATTACTATTTGAAATGACAGTTGTAGCAGTAGAACCTAAAAAACTTAATGCTTGTAGGGTTAGATTTGTTTGTTCGCTACTCACAGTATTAGCCACCTGAACTTGGATTGGTGTTATTTGAGCGGTCGTTGAATTAGTGGCGTCGCTTACAGCAATATAACTGTTTGTAATAGTTGTTTGTAAAGTAGAAGGGGTACTATCATCAATATTAATTTCACCGTCTTTAATATTAACCGCTTTTGTTGAAGCCCCTTTTGAATAAACAACATTACCCGTTCCAGCGGTTTTGATTTCAAAGTTTGCATTAGTAGTGCTTTCATATTGAACTCCAAATAGTGTTCCTGGATTACTTTCCATTTTTATTGTCGAATTTGCGTTATCTGTAAGCACCAAATATGTCGGATCAATACCACCACTGACTAACAAATTACCGTAAATTAATACATCTTGTCCTGTTACACCAATTCCAGTATAACCGATACCACTTAAACCTATTCCATTCATTGAAGTCCATTGACTAGCTCCTGTAGCTCCTTGTGATCCTGTTGCGCCTGTTGCTCCTGTGGTTCCTGTTGCTCCTGTTGCTCCTGTTGATCCTGTAGCTCCCGTAGCTCCCGTTGATCCCGTTGATCCCGTTGATCCCGTTGCTCCCGTTGCTCCTGTTGATCCAGTTGATCCTGTGTCTCCTGTGTCTCCTGTTGCTCCTGTGTCTCCTGTTGCTCCTGTTGCTCCTGTTGATCCTGTTGGTCCTATTGCTCCTTGTGCTCCCGTAGGTCCTCTACAACAAGCCCCTGTAGCTCCTTGAAATCCTTTTACTCCAGTTGATCCTTGATTACCAAAAGGGCCTATTGGTCCTGCTGTTCCTTGAGCTCCTTGGGGTCCTATAACAGTTCGTGCTAAATTGGTTGCACAACATTTTTTAGCGCCTAAATAATTAGAATGACTAGACATTATAATATACTTTGAGGAAAAATATATATTTTAATGTAATTAATATAATTGTTTCAATTATTAAACAATTTTTATATGACTGGATACCCTTATAAAGAGTTGAAAGATAGATACATATTCTAAGAATTAAATCTCTGTGAATTCATTTACGACAACTTGTAATTGCGGTCTTTCAGTAATTGACAGCGGTGTTTGTGTTATTGACGGAGGTAGTGGTGCTAATTTATCTTCTAACTTTTTTGTTATTAGGCTGGACTTCTCCATCAATTTTACAAACTCATTATATTTCTTCTCCAAATATTCTTTCGCGGGTATTGGGCGATGCTCTGAACTTAATAATAATGTTTTGTAAATATCAATACTTAATAAGTAATAATCTTTACTAACAACCAATTCAATTTCCATACTTTTTTGAATTGCTAAATACAATTCTATTGAACCAATAATGGAACATATCAATGCCAATAAACACGTAATCATAGAAATAACAGACTGTGCTAAATAGGGTTGAAATCCAATACTTACTATACTATTAATACCCGATATGATAATGACGGGCAATCTAAAATATTGGAGCGTCTGTTTTAATACAAAGTATCGTTTCTTGTGTTCCTTTGAAAGTAATACAGAATTGACCCTAATATTTTCTAAAATAATTTCCATGTCTTGCGTCCAGTCATTCATAATATAAGGTGACCTTTTTATAAACGTTAAATTAAGATAATAATACTCCATTAGAAATAACTACTTACTCATTTAGCACCTAAATAGTTTGAATGGCTAGACATTATAATATACTTTGAGGAAAATATATATATTTTAATATAATTAAAAAAAATATCTTTATTTTGTGTCTATTTTTGTAATAATTCTAACAATCCTTCTTTATCAATATTGTCATAATTAAATAAATATTCATCCGTCCATTTCGTCTTTATGTTAGTTGGAGAAATATATAAATGTTCTTTACAATTGTCTCCAATAAACCCTTTTTCAATAAGAATTGTTTCAGGTATCACATAAAATCTAGTTGTATTTTTACAATGTAGCCAATAGAAATCATTATCTCCCAAATTATAAGAACAATTATATTTTTTACCATTATTTTTATTCAAGCTAAATCCAAATGAATTAGGGTTATCTCTACAAATAAATCCAACTTTTTCTTGAATCTTTTTATCTTCTATTTTAAAATCGCATACAGTTCCTTCAAAATCAGGATAAATAAACGGAATAAAATCAAGTTTTTCTTCTCTTAATTTTCTATAGAGTTGTTCTTGTTTTTGTGTATCGCTTGTAGGAATATTTAGTATATCAAATTGAAATTTAGGCATATTTTCATAAAAATACATTAATTTATTGGTTATATTATCAATAGTCACTTCATAATGATTATATTTAGATTTTATTGATATGCCAATAGTTTTTTGTCCTTTAACATCTTCATAAGGAATTAGCCACATTTTTTTATCTTCCAAACAAATACATAATATTAAGTAATTGTCATAATTTATACCATTTAGTTTAAAGTTATAATGTTCTCTATTACCTTTTTTACCTTTTTTACAAGTGCTTTTTACTTGAATTCCTAACCATAGGTCTTCCATACTATCAATTGGTCTTAAAACAATATCAGGTCTACAACCATCAAACGTTTTTTTTACTTGAAAATATTGATTTATAACTTCTATAAAATAATGAATACAATTAAATTCTTGTTCAATTGAACTATTTTTATTTTCTCCACTTCTAAGTTCTTTTAATTTTGCTCCAGTATTATTATTAACACATAAAGGACAATTAATTCCTTGGTTTAAAGAAACAAAATTACCCCAACGAACAATATTACTATGTCCACAAGAAGCAATATAACTAATTTTACTTTCAAAATTAACTTTATTTTTGTCATCATAAATAGTATTAAATTCTTCTTCTGTTATAGCTAAATTACATCCTTTTTCTGAAAGACATTTTATAATAGTTTGAAATGTAAGTAAATTTAAAGCACACGGTTTACATTTTATTCCATTTCCTATTAAAAACATTTTTAATGATACACTATTTGTGTGTCAGCATGTAGCTATATAGTTTAACTTTTGTAACTGATTTGTATATGTTGTATCTAATAAAACACATTTATTAGATTCAAAAATTGTAACAACTTGTTCAAATAAATATCGGGTAGGCATATTGTAAATTATTATTAATTCATATTTATAATAATTTTTTATTTCAATTTTATTTATTAAAATAAATATGATTTATGTATATTATAATGTTTATATAGTATTTTCTAGGTAGACGGTAATGGAACGAGACACAAAGTTACCGAACCCAAACTAGCCACATTATATTTAACAACGAGAGGTAAATCGTTCTCCAAATAAACTTCAATTTTTTGACATAAATTTGTGCATTTAATAAAATATCCAAGATTTTTAAGAGAAAATTCGCCCTGGATAACTTTAGAAGAATCTTGTTTTTGAATAAATTTCATAGATTCATCCGCTTCGGCTCTATGTATTTCAGCCGACGCAAATTGTCCTTGACATTTAAAAATAAGTTCATTTCCAACGGACTTAATTTCGATTTTATCGGAAAGACAAGATAGATCTCTAATGATTTTTTGAAAATCGGCAGATGGGAGATTAATAATAGACGAGAATTTAACATCAGGGACTTCTAGTTCGTCTTGTTCCGGTTCAATTAACTTGAGTTTTTGTGTTTTACATTGTTTAATGTCTCCGTTTTCAAATTTGAATGCTAAATGAGAAACAATTCCTTCAAAATAATCATTATTTTCAATATAAATCGTTAATGTATCGTCGTTATCAATTGAATTAATTAATTTAAATAAATGAAACATATTGACGCCAATAATAATTTTTTCTTTTTTACATTCATAAAATTCAAAATTTGATGCAGCTAAATAAAGATGCACTAAAATAGTGTGAGATTTATCCATATTAATAATTCTAATTCCGTCTGGTTGAAAAGAAATGTTTGTTTCTAAAAGAATATCTTTAAGCGCAGTCATTAAGGTGCGAAAAGGGGCAATTTGGACGGTTTTAATAGTTAAAACATTATTACTTGTAAATGCGTTTATATTGATAATTTGAGACATTATAAATACATTTATATACAATTCTTTAAATACTTATGTTCAAAAATTATTAGTATGTTTATACTAATTTATACTAATATATCTAAAATAAATTTATGGGTTGATTTAATATTATTTAAATTATAATCTGTTATAGAATTATAATCTGTTATAGAATTTCCGGATATCATATAATTCTCTTTATTTAATGCATTAGCAATTGTACTACAAGCTGAGAATCCAAATAATCCTAATTTACAAGAATTTATAATTATTACAGTTTCTTCAAAATTTATAGGATTATAGTAATCAATATGAAGTTTAGTTTTTTCGCAGAAATATGTATAATGTTCTATTTCATTAGATATAAAAATACAATTCTCTAAATTATTATTAATTATTTCTTTTATTTTAATCATATTTTGAGAAGTCATAAATCTATATGGTGTCATATTAACTATAATTTTATCATTCCATTTTATCTCATTTTTAGATTTTAACCACTGATGTTTTCCCCAAGTTATATTATATACACTACTATATATATCTGTCCAGTTATAATTTAATGAAACAAAATGTTCTATATTATATCTCCACATTGATAAATCTATATCAATATTTTCGTCTCTATAAATACAATATTTTTTAATAAATTTTTGTGAAAAAATTACAGAGTATGTGTCATTATATGTATGTTCAATACCAAATAACCACGATTCGCTTGGCAAATTCATAATATATAATTCACCCTTTCTTCCCGTATCATAAAATGTTTCACAAATAACCGATAATTGATTTATAAAGTCCCCTAATTTACCTCCTGATTTATATTTAATTGGATTAAAATCAAATATATCTCTTATATTATCGTTAATTTTGTATTTAGATAATTCAAATTTTATTGGTATATCTAAATCTAAATTAAAATGATCGGCAAATTTTTTATTTGGATTTTTAAATAATTTATTAATTATTTTCTCATAATTAACATCAAAATAAATCATATCATAACTGATAAAAATATAATTGATTTCCGGTATTTTATCGTAAATATCATTTTCTGTATTAATAATAATATAACAATTATTATCTGAATAACTTTTACATTCTTTTATATTTGAATTTTCTAAAATATTAAAATAATTTTTAAGTCTAAATCGTTTTTCATTGTTTTCAAAAATTTCTCTAGATAATTCAATGTATAAATCTTTATTATCATCATTTAGAATATTAAGCCGTTTTATATCATCGGTATCTAACCATATTTTTTTATTAATATATAGCAATAATTTATAAAAAAATGATTTAGTAATTTCTGATACATTTTCATATAAAACATTTATTTCTTTTTGAATCTCAATTAATTTATTCGAGTCTTTTATATATTTATTTTTCAATTCTAATATACTATATTTATCAACTATTTCTCCGATTGATACCTCCACGTAATTTTTAACACTAGACAACTCTTTATTTAATTCATTAAAAATCATTTTAAAATCTAATAAAGAATTTTCATCAAATATAAATTTAAATTCTTTACCACTATTTATATTTTTTATTGTTATAAATAATTTTTTAAAAACATTTGGATATAAATCAGTAAACAAATCATTACTAACAATCATAGTATTATTACAAGACACATAATATCTTTGAGTTAATAATTTCACAATATTTGTTACATTTCCCAAATCTTTATCCTCTCTATCATAATAATTTGATTGAATTATCTCAAAAGTATCATATATTTTATTATTTAAATAAGTATTATTTACATAAAAATCATTAACACCCAATCTTTGTATTTTTGTAAAATTTTTCGTAATTAAATAATCTTCTATAATGCATTCATTAAAGTTATTTTCAATAATAAAAAAATTAATGCTATATTTGTTAAAATCAACACCCTTTAGTACATCTATTTCTGTATTTTCGGTATCAATTGAAACAAAATCTATATGTTTTGGTATATTTTCGTCTTGAAATATAGTATTTAATGATTTTACTTTTACAGAAATGGTTTCGATACTATGAATTAAATGTAGATGTGATTCAATCAATCGTTTATCAATTACTAATGATGATATAGCTGAGACATTATTGCCTTGTAATCTAACGACATTAAATTCTACTTCATTTTTGTCATAGTTTGATGCACCACAATTTATAGTGCGTTTACGACAAGAATTACATATATTAAACGATTCTGGTATTGGTTCAATACATAAAACCTCCCAACCATTGTTTTCGAAATAATACGTATTACTTCCGCTAATACCATCATATGCCCCTACATCAATACAGACACCTTTATATGTATTATCAAAAAATAATGATAAATATTTATCCTCTCCAAATTGCCCATAAAACATTTATATAATATTATTATATAATTAGTATTTAAATACTAATTTATATAATATTATATAAATGTATACAAATTTTCACGGCGAAATACAACAATCAAAATATGTTGATGAGACACTTAGAGAATACTTTCCAGATTATGATTATCGGGGTGTTTTTATAGATATTGGTGCATATGAACCCATAAATATAAGTAATAGTTATCATTTTGAAAAAAATAATTGGAATGTTTATTGTATAGAAGCAAATACAATGTTAATAAATGATTTAAAAAATCAACGACAAAATGTTTATAATTATGCTGTTTATGATAAAAATAAAGATAACATAGAGTTTTCAGTTGTAAAGGCTGGATATGGTGGAGGTTCAGGAATGGGTGGTATTTCAGCGGTTGAATTATCACCACAATATATGAACACATTTTATAATGGTGCAGAAATTATAAAAATAAATGTTGAACAAAGAACTTTAAACTATTTATTTGAAAATGTTATTAAATTAAATACTTTTGATATAGATATTATATCAATTGATGTTGAAGGTGGTGAATTAAATGTGCTAAAAGGATTAGATTTAAACAAATATAATGTAAAAATTTTTGTTATTGAAAATGTATTTAATGATCCATTAATTAGTGATTATTTAAAACAATATAATTATATTTTAGATAAAAGAATAGATTATAATGAATATTATAAAAAATTAGATCAATATGTTAATTAATTATTTCATTTACTATATCATCAATTGAATAATGTTGTTTCCAACCTAGATTATATAATTTTGAAGCTGTTCCGGTTATGTTAATAGGCTGAACATCGATTCCTTTATTACTATTTTCTATTACAGCTACAATTTTGTTATTAGAATATAGAACATTATCAATAACTTCAATATTAATACCATTAAGAGAATACACTTTTAATACAAGATCTAAAATCTTAATGTTCTCTTCACCACTTATAATATAATTATCGCCATTGTATTGTTCTAAAATTATTTTTATAGCTTTACCTGCATCAGATGCGTGTAATATAGTTCTGCTTGAATCTAATGAACCCAGTTTTAATGGTTCATTTGTTTCTTTCCATTTTTTAGAATGGTCAGCTATTTTTCTCAATAAAAAATTACCGTTTTTATATTTCGATTCAATCGTAAAAAATACACCATTAGAAAAAGGAAGATCATATGTTAGTCTATAAAATTCAACAATTGAATGTCCCATTATTTTTGCTATTGAATATGGATGGGTATGATACATATTATGGTCATCTTCTTTAACATCGTAAATTATATGACCCTTAAACATTTCACTACTTGATGCATTAAACAACTTTGTTTTCCATTTATTTTTGTAAATTATATTACATATATTTGTTACTGTCATTCCATTTAACTCGAGTGTATAAAGTGGTTCTTTAAATGCTTCTATTGAACTCGATATGCCTGCCAAATGGATAATTATATCAGGTTTAATAATATGTAAATTTAATTCTAATTGTTTATTATCTCTAATATCAAAATAGAATTTCGTAATATTGTTGTTAGAACTATTTTGTTTATGAGCAAATCCAAATAAATTATATTCATTAGAATATTCTTCTAAAACATATTTAGCAATCATTCCATTACAACCAGTAACTAATATTTTTTGTTTTTTACTGTAAATTTCAAAATGAGGAAAGGGAAAAATAAGTTGTCCTCCTTTTTCTAAATATTCATCTTCTCTCTTTATAATTTCATCCCTAAAATGCCATGGTAATACTAATAGATAATCGGGTGAATTTACTCTCATTGTTTCTTCCGAAATAATTCCTATTCCGGTAGAAGTCATTTTACCGATTTTATTTAAATTTCTTTCGACCGCGTATTTAATTTTACTTTCATTAATTTTACCATATTGTAGCAAACAATTTCCTTTTGTAGAAGCACCATATATATATATATTTTGGCCACTTTGATTGACTGTATCTATAAATGTATTTAATTTTAACACTTCATCATCGCAATTATTTAAAAAATGTGAATATAACTCGGGATCTCTAATTTTATAAGTATCTTCATCTTCAATAATTTTATTAATTAACTCTGTAGATTCTTCATATAATTGAGAATATTTTTTAGCAAAATAAATTCGAAAGCTGCCGCCATTGCATTCATTAAATTTAATATCAATAATCTTAAAATTAGCTAAATCAGATATATACTTAATCGCTGTTAACGAATAGTATTCAAGATGTTCGTGACAGATTGTATCAATACTATTTCTACGCAACATAGTAATAATATAACTCTGTTCGCACGTCCAAATACCATTATCGTCTAAAATATTATAAATATCTTTTGCAAATTGAACTGGGTCAGGTAAATCATAAAACATAGAAATAGATGAAACTATTTTAGGTTTTAAATCTTTATATACATTTCTAAAATTATCATATGTAAAATAAGTTGGTATTAATTCTACATCACCGTAAAATTCTTGAAATTGCTTTCCAGTTGGATCAACACCAATTCTTTTAAATTTTTTATTATAATTTTGTAACATTGTAGAATCGTTGCTACCAATATCAACAATCGTATCTCCTTCATTAAGATTAATTTTAGATAAAATTTCTTCTTGATAATGTTTTAAATGTTCTCTCATAGTATTACTAATACCAGAACGATAACCATATTCGTGTTCATATAATTCAGAAGCATTTGTTGAATATTTTAATTGAACTAGACTACATTTTTCACATAGTGATAACACAATTGGTGTTGTAGGAGTGCTAAAATCACCATATAAAGGAAATCTAGAAGTGATTACTTGATTTCCAATATTAATAACATCAATTAAATCTGGATTTTTACATATTCTACACTCTTTACAAATACATTGTATTTCAATCATAATTTATAAAATATAATTATATTTAAGTATTAAAATAACAAAATAATTAATTTACTATTTTTACCTTAGGAACTCTTTTTTTTCCATAGCCGTGTATTTTACGCGCTTTTTGAGCCGCTTTATAACCCTTTGAACCTGGTTTACATCCTTCATTTAATATGTCATAATCAACCGCGCCAGCTTTTCCCGATGTTAATGCACTAGCTAAACGTGCTATTCCCCACGATTGGGCGGTTTGATTAGGTCGTGAACCTGATGAGTAATAAGCTCCAGCACCTTTACTAATAATTTGTGCTAAAGCCGATTTCGAACAACCCGTTTTCCTTGCTAATTCATTAGTTGCACCAATTTTTTCAACATTATACATTTTTTTAGCATTTAAAACGTGCGAAGATGGTTTTGATTTAAATGACTTAACTGATTTACGTGTATAATATTTACCTTTTAAATACATTTTTTTCGATTTTAGCAACATTTTTGATTGTTTTTTTTTATCTTTGAATGATAGTCTTTTTGGTAAATATCTTAAACTAGTTTTCTTAATCTTATGTATTTTTTTACGCGTATTCATAATATAATAATATATTATATAAAAGTAACTTAAAGACTAACAAAATTATTGTAGTAATGGAAGAAACAAAAATGAATGAAATTGTTCATATGATTAATGAACTAAAAATAAAGTATAATGATAATCCGTATATGATTCAAAGATTAGAAACACATTTATTAGATTTACCTGATATTTTAGATCGTGAACATAAAAAATATAATGAACGTGTTAGTAGATTTAATGAACTAACATTTGAGCAAGATAATTTTTATAAAGTGTTTTTAAGTAAGCATCAGTATTATTATATGCCATATAATAGTATTTATTATGAATACGATGGAAAGACATATAAGATAGTAAAAGACGATGATATTCACTATAGATTGCTATCAACCATAACAGATGAGGGAAAATTAATTCAATGGAAGCATAAAACAAAACAGAATATAATTAAACAAATTAAAGAGAGATCATTATTTAAATCAACTCCTGAAACATATACAATACAAAATGTTCTCGGTTTTTTACAAACTATTTTTCACACAAAAACAGAGGCGAAATATTTTTTAACTGTTATAGGCGATTGTATTTTAAAAAAAAATAATGATAATTTGTTATATTTTGTTAGTTCAAATCTTAAAAAATGTATTATACAAATTGATTCTATTGTTTATATTACAACTGGTAATTCAATTATGAATAATTTTATTACAAAATATCACGATAGCCATAAATTACATTTATATCGTTTGATTAAAATAAACGAATCAACCAATTCATTATCGAGTGATATTATTAAAAATGTTTTAAATACAATTGGTATAGATTTTCTATGTGTTGCAGCGCATTATTCGGAAAGATATGGTAACTCTGATAACTATTTTACAAGATTACAAAATACAAAAGATGAAGACAATATTAAAAATAAAGTGTTTTATTTTGTTGAAAATCCATTACAATCAATAATCAATCATTTTATAGAACAATGTATTGAAGTTGTTAGTTTAAAGGGTTTACAAGAATGTGAAATTTCTTGGAAAAATATGCATTATATCTGGAAACTATATTTATCACATACAAATATTCCTAATATGATTTATTCCCAACAATTACACGATATATTAATGAATAAACTGAATTATAAAATGGATTCGGGAAATATTATATTTACAAATATAACTAGTAAATATTTACCAAGTGTTAGTTCGTTTCTGTCTTTTTGGGAAAAACATATAACCATCACAAATGATTTAAATATGGATGATGAATATGAGATTGATGAATTAACCACATTATATAAATTTTACGATAAAAAGGGTAGTCAAATGTCAGATATAAATATGATTAAAATGATTTGTCATTATTTTTCTCCACAAGTTGAAGTAATTGACAATAAGTATATTACAAATATTAAATGTAATTTGTGGTGTAAACACGATGACATTCAACATTTTTTGGCACAATATAAAACAAGTTCTTCAAATACAAGTTCTGAAAATCTAATAAGTTTTGACGACTTATATCAATCATATAAAATATATTTTAATGCAAAAGCTACCGTAGATAAAAAAACATATCCTATTGTTTCTAAACAATTTTTTGAAAAGTTTATATTAACTGAACTAACAAACTATATTAAATTTGAAAAATTTGTTAGTTCAGAATGGTTATAAAATAATTTATATAAATTTATAAATTATTTATTAAATGTTTTAAATTTAAGAAGCACCTAGAGCTCTATTTAAAGGATTACCAACATCATAAATATCCGACGGAGATAATGCAAATCTCTGACTTGTAGTTCCGCCTCTCATTCCTCTTCTTCTTCTTTTTCCTCCAGTCATACCAGCTCTCATTTGAACATCTGTGGAACCGCCACCAAAGTCTGTGATTCCAGCGCCGCTAATTCCACCAGATCCGCTAAGATTATCTCCTCCCCAACTAGCAGAACCAGAAGTATCTAATGGTAATCCATACCCAGAACCACCAGCCATACCGCGACTGCGACTGCGACTGCGACCACCCGTAAGCGTTAAGCTATCATTAATCCCCGCTGGATGTAATGGAGAATGCATTCCTCCTCTCATTTTCTTACCTTTCTTGCCTTTTCTGCCACGTTTCTTGGTACCAGTTTTAACAAACCCAAAATGTCCTTTTTCGGTTCCATAACCATATTCTAATAGGCGGTTGTGTTTTTTAGAGCTTACACTTTTTTTCTTAGACACAATTCTCCTGTGTTTATTCATAATTAAATCCGATCTTTGAAGACCTCCAGGTGTTTTTTTAGCAGTTCCATTCCAAACTTGACGACGAGAACCAATAGTTTGACTAACCATTATAAAATAATCAAAGAAAAAAAATAAATTTATCTAAATAATAATTAAAACGCATTTAAAATCGGTTTCTTAGTGGTCTTGGTAATCCACCCGGCTGACCTTCCCATCCACCGAGGTAATTTATGGTAACTGGTTTATAAAAATTACCATAAGTGATTTTTCCTCCTAAAGTTCCAGTAAGTATTTGGGAAATGCGATTATTTTCAGTTTGTGATGGATCATTCCAACCTTGTTTAATTAGGTTAGCTCTTTGTTGAATACATTCACATAACGTTGTATCTGCATTATTAATATTTTTAAACGTTTCATTTGTGCGATAGAATTGTCGAATATATACTTGATTTAAAAATAATCGTAAATTACCTTTGCGTCCAGGTGTGAACCGAATGTTATTATATCGTGTCATAATTAATATTAACTAATATAATTATTCAGCGAAGTTATATATATTATTCCAAAGTAACTTAAAGAAAACAGCGAAACCTCTTTAAGTAGTTTTATTATATATTATATTCCAAAGTAACTTAAAGAAAACAAACAATTCTCTTTAAATAGTTTTAATATATATTATTCCAAAGTAACTTAAAGAAAACCTCTTTAAGTAGTTTTAATATATATATTATATTCTTGGATTTTCAAAAAAAAGCCAAAAGTGAATTGGGTTTTCGAAAATGGACATTTATAAATGTCCAAAATTGAGAACCTAAAGATAGTTTCCAAAATACACACGTCGAAGACCACTTGTGACGAGAATGCTCTCATTTCCGTTTTTTGTTCGTTTTATTTGTGACGATATTTTTTTAACATATTTTAGTAAACTATTTAGAAATATCTTATTTAGTCAATATATGTCAATATTTAGCAATCTAAAAAAACAGCTTTCCAGCCTCCAATATTCCTGTATGGACTGTGACTTCATTACTAATAAGAAAAGTAATTACGACGCCCATTTATTAACACGTAAACATAAATTAGCAATCAATGGAACGCCAGAAATCAATAAAATCCAGCCATTTCAAGCCACAGAGTTTACTTGCACATACTGTAACAAAATATATAAAGATAATTCAGGCTTATGGCGACACAAAAAAAAGTGTTTAGAGGATAATGACAAAATAAAGGAAAGTGTGATAACGGATAAAGAGCTTATTATAATATTAGTTAAACAAAATAGTCAATTGATGGATGCATTAAAAAATGGAACTAACAATACAATAAATACAAATACAAACAATACAAATATAAACTCACATAACAAGACATTTAATTTGCAAGTATTTTTAAATGAGACGTGTAAAAATGCAATGAATATTGATGAATTTGTTAGTTCAATTAAACCACAGCTAGCTGAATTAGAAGCCACTGGAAGACTAGGATATGTTGAAGGTGTTTCCAATATAATTATTAGAAATCTAAATTCATTAAACATACACGATAGACCATTTCATTGTTCGGATCAAAAAAGAGAAGTTATTTATATAAAGGATAATAATGAATGGACTAGAGAGGAAAAAGATAAACCAATACTAACAAAGGCGATTAAAACAATTGCGAATGAAAATATTAAAAATATTAATGAATGGAGAAAAGAACATCCTGATTGCGTAAAGGCGGATTCAAAAAAGAATAACTTATATTTAAAGATTGTTGGTAATGCAATGTGTGGACTAACAAAAGAAGAAACCAATAAAAATATTAACAAAATAATAAGTAATTTAGCTAAAAATGTTATAATCGATAAAACATTGTAGGGAGGGGTATACGATTTTATTATAATAAATAAAATTGAAATAATTTAAAAACAACAATGTAAGTTATATATCGCTAGAATGAACACGAATAACGAAGTAAAAGAATTATATTTTGACGTCCAACAAAAGACGGATAAGCAACATATTTTAGATAACCCGGATACATATATAGGGTCTGTTGAAACGGTTGATACGAATATGTGGATTATGAATGAAACAAGTGATAAGATTATTGAAAAAAATATTAGTTATGTTCCAGGATTATTTAAGTTATTTGATGAAGGTATTGTAAATTGTCGAGATCATGTTATAAGAATGCAATCCAAAGTGGATGCCAATGTTGATAATTCATTACCGGTTACTTATATTGATATTACTATTCAGGACGATGGCACTATTGTTATGGTAAATGATGGTAATGGAATCGATGTAGTTCAGCATCCGGAATATAAGACTTGGGTTCCTGAATTGATTTTTGGACATTTGAGAACTTCAACAAATTATAATAAAGATGAAAAGAAGATTGTTGGTGGGAAAAATGGTTTTGGTTTTAAACTTGTGTTGATATGGTCTACATATGGTTCGGTTGAAACAGTAGATCATATTCGTGGGTTAAAATATACTCAAGAATTCAAGGATAATCTTGATGTTATTTGTAGTCCAAAGATAACTAAAGCATCAAAAAGTAAACCTTATACAAAAATTACATTTAAACCGGATTACCAGAGGTTGGGTATTGATAATTTAAATACAGATATTATTGCTCTTTTGAAAAAAAGAGTTTATGATATTTCAGCGATAACTGATAAAACGATAAAGGTAAAGTATAATTCATCAATAATTCCTATAAAAAACTTTGAACAATATATTAATTTATATATCGGAGAGAAAGCAGTATCTCCTCGGGTTTATGAAGAAGCAAATGAGCGCTGGGGATATGCTGTTGCATTAACGCCGACGAACGAGTTTATACAAATATCATTTGTAAATGGTATTTACACGTCAAAAGGTGGGAAACACGTAGAGTATATTCTTAATCAAATTACAAGAAAATTATCAGATTATATTGAAAAAAAGAAAAAGATAAAAGTAAATCCAAACTCAATAAAAGAACAATTAATGTTATTTATAAGATGTGATATTGAAAATCCAGCATTTGATAGTCAAACGAAGGATTTTATGAATACTCCAATGGCAAAGTTTGGTTCGAAATGTGAAGTTAGCGATAAATTTATTGAAAAGATTGCAAAAATGGGTGTAATGGATGCGGCGTGTGCGATTACAGAGTTAAAGGATAATAAAGCTATAAAAAAAACAGATGGAACAAAAAGTAAATCAATTCGTGGAATTCCGAAGTTAGATGACGCAAATTGGGCGGGAACAGATAGATCGAATGAATGTATGATTATATTTTGTGAGGGAGATTCAGCGAAAACCGGTGTTATTTCTGGTTTAACATCAGAAGATAGAAATACAATAGGAGTGTATCCACTCAAAGGAAAGGTAATGAATGTGAGAGGTGCAACGATTAAAAATGTATCTGAAAATAAAGAAATTGCAGAAATAAAAAAGATACTTGGATTAGAAACAGGAAAAATATATAACAATATCGAAGAGGTTTATAAAAATTTGAGATATAGTAAAGTAGTATTTATGACAGATCAGGATTTAGATGGTTCTCATATCAAAGGTCTTTGTATAAATTTATTTCAAAATGAATGGGCAAGTTTAACTCATATTTCTGGATTTATTGGATTTATGAATACGCCTATTTTGAAAGCAAAAAAAGGTAATCAAGAACTGAAATTTTATAATGAGGGTGAATATGAACAATGGAAAAATGGTAATGGTAATGAGACAAACGGATGGAAAATAAAATATTATAAGGGTTTAGGTACTTCAACAAAAACAGAATTTAGAGAGTATTTTGAAGAAAAGAAATTTGTAGGTTTTGAACATACTGGAGTTGGGAGTGACGATTCAATAGATATGGTGTTTAATAAGAAAAGAGCAGATGATAGAAAAACGTGGTTGGAAACCGTTTACGATAGAAAAAGTTTTGCAGACACGAGTAAACAGTTGATTCCATATGAAGAGTTTATTAATAAAGAATTAATACATTATTCAAAATATGATTGTGATCGTAGTATTCCAAATTTAATGGATGGTCTTAAAATAAGTTTAAGAAAGATTTTATATAGTGCGTTTAAAAAGCGTTTAACAGGTGAGATTAAGGTAGCTCAATTTTCGGGGTATGTTTCAGAAAATTCGTGTTATCATCACGGGGAAGAAAGTTTGAATAAGGCGATTGTTGGGATGGCTCAAAACTTTGTGGGGTCGAATAATATAAATTTATTATTTCCATCAGGACAATTTGGATCAAGAATTAAAGGAGGTCAAGATGCGTCTAGTCCAAGATATATATTTACACGTCTTGAAAAAATAGCGAGATGTATATTTCCAGAACAAGATGATAAAATTTTGAGATATTTGGATGATGATGGAACACCTGTGGAGCCTCAATTTTATGTCCCTATAATTCCAATGATTTTGGTAAATGGTTCAAAAGGTATTGGAACTGGTTTCAGCACTGAAATAATGTGTTATAATCCGCTGGACATTATTACTTGTTTAAAAAATAAACTATGTGCAATACAAGAAAATGTTGAGTTCTTTCCTTATTATGAAGGATTTACTGGAGAAATAGAAAAGATAGATGATACTAAATTTGTGTTTAAAGGGAAATACGAAAAGATTGATAAAAATAAAATTAGAGTAACAGAATTACCGGTTGGATTTTGGACAGCAGATTTTAAAGAATTATTGTGTGATTTACAAAATGACAAGGACAAAGAAGGAAAAAAGATAGTTCCTCTTATAAAAGATGTATTTGAAAATTATACAGATACAACAATAGATTGTGTAATAACATTTAGTAATGGAAAAATAGACGAGTTAGAATCCGATAAGTTTGATTATGGTGCTAATGGAATAGAAAAATTGTTAAAATTGTATTCAACGAGTTCAACAACAAATATGAATTTATTTAATTCGGAGGATAAATTAAAGAAATACGAAAATGTAGAAGAAATAATTGATGATTATTATGAAATAAGACTTGAACATTATGAATGTAGAAAAAATTATATGATAGATACTTTAGAAAAAGAAATAGTTATATTGTCAAATAAAGTGAGATATATTAAGGAAAATTTGGAAGATACGATTGATTTAAGAAAGAAGAAGAAGCAAGAAATAATAGATATGCTTTTATTAAAAGGTTATGATAGAATTGAAAATGATGAAGAATTTAAATATTTAGTAAAAATGCCGATGGATTCAGTATCAGAGGAAAATGTAGAAAAATTAGTGTTAGAAAACCAAATAAAAGAAGATGAATTGGAGCATATTAAATCAACAATGATAGAGCAAATGTGGTTATCAGAATTATCAATTCTTGAAAATGAATATCAAGAATATCAAAAGGAAAGAAAACAAGCTCAATTAGGGGAAATAAAAAAGAAGAAGTCAGTTGTAAAGGTAACTGGCGGTGCAAAGGTAACTGGCGGTGCAAAGGTAACTGGCGGTGCAAAGGTAACTGGCGGTGCAAAAAAAGTAATTAAAAAATCATCAAATGTAAATGTATTTGAAGAAGTCTTTGGAGAAGATATTAATGATGAGGAAATAGTTATACAACCGAAGAAGAAGATTGCGAAGTAATTTAGGACAATTATCCAAATATTAATATAATAATATATATTTAAGTAGTTATTTAAAATATATATATAATTAAGTATTATTTATAATATGTTAGTTTATCTTTTTTTTAAAACCATTTAGGCATTAAATAATTATTTTTATCTTTATATGTTTCAACAATTGGAGTAGCAAGTGGAACAGCTAATGTGCTAACATCGTGTAAATATTTCATATAACCTTGTGCCTCAGAATACACGTGAAATACACAATAATCTAATACTATTTTATTAAGTTCGCCAATTTGTTGCGAAATATTATTGAGTTGATTTGCTGAATGTTGTAAAAATACACTTCTCATAATTATTTTAAGGGAGTCACAATCTTGTGGTGCAACTACATATTGTTGATTGGATTTGTTATAAACACCTGATCTTATTCCATTTTGAATTATTTGTATGTTTTCACTAGAGAAATATGCTTTAGATAAACTGGTTTCGTCCCATTGACCTAATGTAGGTTCCCTAAATGTAGCACATTGATTTGCTGGTATTTTATCATACATTGCAAATAGATTACTTAAATCAGGAGATTGAGTTTTATTAATAATATCAATCCTTCCATTAGAACTTTTATAACTATTCATATATATATATACTTTTAAGAAAAGTATAGCAAAAATACATATATACTTTTAAGAAAAGTATAGCAAAAATACATATATACTTTTAAGAAAAGTATAGCAAAAATACATATATACTTTTAAGAAAAGTATAGCAAAAATACATATATACTTTTCTACCTTTAAGAAAATATACTTTTAAGAAAAGTATAGCAAAAATATAGCAAATCTAATATATACTTTTTCTACATTTAAGAAAGGTAGAGCCAACACAAATATTTATATTTTGCTAAATTTTCTTAAAAATATTTATATATTTTGCTAAATTTTGCTATACTTTTCTTAAAAGTATATATATATATAAATGGCTTTTCAAAAAACAGTATTAATAATAGCAACAGTATTACTAATAGTAATATTAGTGGTGGTCGGTATTTTATTATCTAAAACAAGCGAAACCGATAATTGGCCTCCAATAGTTGGTGATTGTCCTGATTTTTGGGTTGATATGTCGGGAAATGGCGAAGCGTGTTATAATAGTCATAGTTTAGGAAATTGTAATAAACCAGCAAAAGGAATTAATCCAAATACCAAGAATTTCAATGAACCCCCATTTAATGGAGAAAATGGGGATTGTTCAAAATATAAATGGGCAAACACCTGTAAAATAACCTGGGATGGCATTACATCAGGTGTTAAAAACCCGTGTGACACAACTACATCAGAGGAAGAAGAATAATAAATATATATAAATATATTAAAATTAATTAAATATATATTTATATAATGACATATTTTTATAATTATACGGAAAATAAAAGGTTTTCAAATAACGTTAAGGATTTTTTTATGAATATAAAAACACTACCTGATGAATTAGAAGAGATTGTTTATTCATATATACCCAAAACAGCCACCATATTTATAACTAAAGAAAATTATTTGACGTGTCATCATCTTGTAAGAAATTTAGTTAATAGAAAACATATTGAAAATTATATTCGTTCAATGGTAAGACAAGATAATGATTTTGTATTTAAACTTTTGTTAGTTGAAAATTATAATAGATGGTTAAATATGAAAAAATATTATTACAAGGAATGTATTTTTAATAATTATTTGATGTTTTTAGAGTCGTATGCAATAGATAATGAATCTACTAAATGTATAAAATTATTAACTGATTTATTCGAAGAAGAAGGATTAAGTAAAAACAAACATAAAAAGAACGCAAATAGATATATAAGATGGAAACCCTAAATATTAATAATTTATTAAATCGTTGTGAAGAAGTTAATAGAGTAAAGACAATATTACAAGAGTTCGAACAGAACAAAAATAACTTATTGACTAAACGTGGATTATATATACACGGTGGTCCTGGTTCAGGAAAAACGACATTTATAATAAATATTCTTAAAGAATTAGACTATGATATAATTAAGTATGATGCCGGTGATATACGAAATAAAACAATTATTGACACAATAACAAAACATAATATGGCAGATAGAAATGTCTTGAGTATGTATTACAAAAAGGTAAAACGGATAGTGATTATTATGGATGAAATAGATGGTATGAATAATGGTGATAAAGGTGGAATAAATTCATTAATTAAAATAATAAGACCCAAAAAAACGAAAAAACAAAGATTAGAGGAAACAACATTAAATCCAATTATTTGCATAGGCAATTATCATATCGATAAAAAAATAAAAGAATTGATGAAAGTGTGTCATGTTATAGAATTAAAAACACCCACAAAACAACAAATTAATACTATTATTGAAAAAATAGTTCCTATTTTTAATACTTTAAATCCTGAAGAATGTAAAACAAATATAATTAATTATATACAGGGTGATTTACGAAAAATAAAAATTATTTATGATTTGTCGAAAAATAATGAAAAATTATTAACGGATAATAGTATTAAAAATATATTTTTGACCAAATCATATAACGATGATACAAGAAAAATAACTCAAAAACTAATTAATAACAACTATCCGATTGAAGATCATTTAACGATAATGAATGAAACAGATAGAACAATAGTAGGATTATTATGGCACGAAAATATAATAGATGTTTTGGGAAAAATAAAAAAGGATGATGCAATCCCATTTTATTTAGAAATATTGGATAATATGTGTTTTGCGGATTATATTGATAGAATTACATTTCAAAAACAAATATGGCAATTTAATGAGATGAGTTCGCTTATAAAAACATTCAAAAACAATAAAATATATCAAGACACATTTGGTTCAAATAAGAAAACAAAATATAATCCTACTGAAGTTAGATTTACAAAGGTGCTAACAAAATATTCAACAGAATATAATAATTCTATTTTTATTCAAAATTTATGTCAAGAACTATCAATGGATAATCACGATATGTTTGCCTTCTTTTTAGATTTGAAAAATAAATATAACGATAATGAAATATTGGCATTATTTGAAAATTACAATATTAGTAAGTTAGATATAAATAGAATTTATAGATATTTAGAAAAATATACGAAAGAAAATGTGAATGAAACGGAAGACGAAATGGTAGATGATGAAATAGATATTATATAACTTTAGTTCTATTACGTCTTTTTTTAACAGTGCGTTTTGTTTTCTTTTGTCTTTTTTTAACAGTGCGTTTTGTCTTCTTTTGTCTTTTTTTAACAGTGCGTTTTGTCTTCTTTTGTCTTTTTTTAACAGCACGTTTTGTCTTCTTTTGTCTTTTTTTAACAGCACGTTTTGTCTTCTTTTGTCTTTTTTTAACAGGTTTTGTTTTTTTTCTTTGTTTTTGTTTCATAGTACCTCTAGCACGATCGCCTCGTATATATTTTCGCAATTCATCGCGATTATATGTTAAAATATTTGACTTGCGAACAAACTCTAAAGATTTGGATAACCATTCGCCTTTTTCCTCGTCTGATTCATCTCTTTTAAATATTTCCATAATTTTATTGTAAAATTGTTTTACTGTTATTGTATCAATCGATTCATCTGAAAAAATATCAGGAAATAGCGGTAATAAATTACTTAAATTTGTTTCATATGATTTTAAAAAATTATCTATTTGTCCTTTCAAATAATCATCAATATTATCGATGATAGATTCAGTATCACTTATCTTTTTTTGAATTGTTCCTTTCATATATTCATTTATTTGGTTTGGTAATTGGGATTTGTATTCTTTTATTTGGTTTTCATAATATTCAATAGTATGTTTCTTTTGCAATTCATCAATGTTTAACTGTTCTATTTTTTCTTGAAATTCTGATAATGTCATTTCGATAATCGTTTCATTATGTTGTGTTTCGTTTGTATAATTATCCGAAACATAACCTAATGAATTATACCACGATTCACCTTTGGTTAATATTTTAAACACACCTAAATCAATTTCAATATCAGGTAAAATTTCAATATTGGAATCATCTTCTAAACAAATGTACTCAATATTATCCATTTGAATGCCTATTTGTTCGATTTTATCTAATGTTTCACTACCTCTTATTCCACATTTATCTATTTTATCAATTTTAATATAATCATCAAAAAATTGAAAGATTAAACAATTTGTTTCACCAGTAGCAATTCTGAAACGAAATTCGCCCGGAGGCATTGGACGAATTGTAAATGTCGGTTCAGGAAAAAATTCATTTAAAAGCGTATCAATATTTTCTTTGTACGACATTAGAATGTTATAAAATACATACATATTTTAATTCTCCTAAGTTTTCTAATAAAATTAGAATTAAAAAAAAATCTAATTTTATTGTAATAAATAAATATAATATTTAAGATGTGTCCACATATAATGCCTTTTTAATCCACCTTTCTTTTGTTTCACTAGTAACATTAGTAAAATGGTGTTTTTCATACTGTTCAGGAGAATCATAAAAAAGTATAAGTGGGTCTTTTCTTCCGTTATAGCCAGTTGCATCAGTTACCTTGAAAAGAGTGGATTCTTCTTTACTGCCAACTAAAATATCATATCTTAATCCCGTAACTGCATTTCGAATTAGACTTCCTCTGTGAGCAGATCCATAATTTTCAATATTAATACGCTTATAATATTTCCCATCAGTCCATTTTTGATTAAATGGAAGAGTATACTTATCGTAATATTTATCCAATTTCTTTACAGCATAATCCGCCTCTTTTATTCTTAATCTCCATTCGGTTGATGATTCATCATTAAAGTTGGAATCTACAAGGTCGTCGTAATACATATTGATATGTTATATTATTATGTAATTATTCTTTATATTATTTTAATATATATATATTATTTTAATATATATATATTATTTTGTTATTGTAGATGTAGAACTTGTTGAATGACGAAGTTCATTTACTTCTGTTGTTAGTTGTTTGATTTTTTTAAGGAGTTCACTAATTAATATATTTTTATCTGATAGTTTTTTTTCATATTCCCTATCTGTATTAAAAGACAATAATTTTTGCTGTGATTGTAGCATTTTATTATGATCTTCTAATCGTTTAGCTCTTTCTTCTTCCATTTTTTTAATCTGTTCTAATAATTTTGGTTTATTTTCGGGTCTTCCATGTGTATAATTTTCCAAAAGAGTATTCATATCAAACATATAAAATTGTTTTAAAATGGGATCTTTAATAAAATCATCAACATTATAAGGTGACAAATTTATTTTTGTTTGTTCAGGAATTTCCAATAGCTTCTCTTTATTTAAAGAATTATGTTTATGAGAAAATACTAATATTGATTTCAACGGGTCTAATTGAATTAAAGGTATTGTATATCCTTTTGTAAATTTATTTTCTTCTGCTAAAGCAAGATTATCATCATACTTTGTTTGAGATAACAATTCTTTTTTAAATGCAAATGTAGCCGCGGTTGAGTGATATTGTTTATATGGACCACATTGATATACCGCATTTCTAGAATCAAAATATATATGCATTTCTGATGAACCAGCAATTAAAAATTGTGGATTTTGTTGCAAAGTGTCAACCGCGTGTGAAATGCGTTCCGGAGGATAGTAGTCGTCATCATCCATATAAATAATAATATCACCAGAGCATTTTGTATGCATAAAGTTTCTTTTTTTACCAAGAAGCATTTTTTCATCATAATAAAAGTATTTGATTTGGGGTATATCCTTTATAAGATCTTCAATAGGATCAGTTCCATCATCGATAATAATCCATTCAATTCTGTCTTTGGGATATGTTTGATGTTCAAAACATTTAATTAAAAATGGAATAAAAGGTCTTCTGTTAAATGTTGGAGTGCACAAACTAACAAATGGAAATACCTTTGTTTTGTCTTTATTCTTATTTTTATTTTTACCCATACTTATAAATAGTAATTAATATTTAAATTGTTTATTGTTTCAATAATTAAACAAATCTTATTTGATATTGTTTTGTTTTTCCTTTTCTATTTCCACCCTTTTGTCCTGTTTTTGGCATCGGAAAATCATTGTCAGGGTTAAATCGTGATATATCTTCTGTTACTGGTGATGTTTGTGTTACTGGTGATGTTTGTGTTACTGGTGCTGTTGGGTTATTCATTAATTCTTCGGATGGTGCTGTTGGATTATTCATCATTTTGTCGGGTGGTGCTGTTGGATTTACTAAAGGCCTTGATTCTGCAAAAGACACTGGTATTGATTCTACATATTTTGGGTTACCATCTGTTGACCCCCCAACATCATTAGTGCTTGTCAGATTTCTATAATCCTTACTATTTTTGTATTCTAAATTTTTGTCATCAATAGGTATAGGTTTACATATTTTAATTATCTTTTTTTTATCAAGATTAGCTACACTTAATGGTTTTATATTTTGTCTTATTTTATTACTGAATCCGTCAGATGTAGGCATTTCATTTGTATAAAATCCCATAAAATATGCAAAAGCTACAGCTAAAACAATACCAACAATAGAATTATTTCCTAAATATGTAATTCCATTTGAAAATAAACTAATTGTTGCGAGAATAATAAAGAAAAATTGTTTATATGCAAATGTATTTTTAATAAAATCACCAATATTCATTTCTTTATTTATTGTTTTTAGCTTATATGTAGCAAATAATGGAGATATTAATCCATAAAGTGTAAAAAATATTGGTGTTATAAATACAGATATTAATCCAATCCACCACCAAATAAAGCAAAATAATAATAATTTTACACTAAAGAAACTAATATCTTCGTTTGATTGCCATAATACTGGGATATTAGTATTTTGTCTAAAAGAATTAGGCATTTCAGAAGATTCGTTTCTAAATAATTCAGGTATACATATTATATGATAAAAAATGCTAATACAAACATTAAAAAAATATAATGCCATCCATATAAATATTCCAAAAAAACCATAAATAAACATAATGGCTGACTCGGGAAGGTAACTTAAATAATAAAAAATAGTATTTATTGCAAGAAAGTTTTTAGCAACAATATTATCATAAACAGAAGAAAAAAATAATGAAGCACTTGCTGACATTCCTCCCTTAGGATCATTAGCATTTTCTTTTAAATAACATAAAAAACTCTTATTAAAACTGTCTAAATATTTTTGAGAATTAAATACAGCTTTTTGTGATAATGTATCTTTATTTTCAGAAAAAAAAGATGGTCTCATAATATTGATATCAATTTCTCCATTTCCAACTATTCGATCAAAAACGGTATAAGGGGCTAATTCAATATTATCAGGTAAAATATTCGCTTGAGCAACCTTACTTGTAAATAATCCTAATGTTCCAATAACAAAAATAGATATACCAATAGTAAAAACAATACTTGATAAATAATTTTTAATAAATTTTTTAAAATCATCAGAAGTAATTGAAGTGGTTGTTTCTTCGTTTTTTTTTTCATCAATAGCGCTAGTATCTTCAGTTGTTGACATTAGTTATAATAAATATATATTAAATTATTATAATACTTATTAATTTTCTTCAATAATATAATATAAATAAAATCTAAATTCTATATATGGCACTCGATTTTAAATATACAATAATATATATTTTTTTATGTTTATTTCTATTTAGGTTTATCATAAAATATGGTTCTTCAGTTTGTAGCAGTTTAAAAGAAGGTCTAACAGAATTTGAAAAATATTCACAGCAAATAATACCTTATCCAGAAGATAGTCGGATCAATTATAATGATTTGAATTCACCTCAATATAGTCACACCGTAAATTTACCAATAAATGATCCTGTTAGTTGTAAGAATTTTTGTGGCCCAAATGCTAAATGTTTACTAACCAAAGAACAATGCACATCTGATATAGATTGTCAAGGTTGTAATCCCGGACCTACAAAACAAACAGCGTGCGATACAAAAGATGTTGCCCCATATGATGGTGCTGGAAAAGGATTACAACATAGTCCATTAACTACAGGTTATAATAATCATAATATTAATTTTGCGCAAATATATCCAGATTCAAAAGATGCTCAAATAAAGAGACCATATGAAGGGTTAGATAAGTGGACGGATTCTTTTAATAAAGGATTAGAATTATATAATAAAAAAAGAAGTATTGCGGATAAGTATAATACAACAATGGATACAACTTTTGATACATCATTTGAAACAAAATATCCTACAACCATATCAGCAACAGGACTATTTTATGAGACGACGCCACCAGCGTCAAATGCGAGCCTTTTCAAGTTGCGTAAGTTAAACCAACATTACCCCCAATAAAATGTGCCATATTTATTCTTTCTTCGAATAAATGTAAATCAAAATTATAATCGTATATCATCCAGCTACTTTTATTAATTCCTATGATTGAACCCGTTTCAGGGTCACAAATAGTTAAACTTTGAGCGAATGGATCTAATGGAGGAATAATTGTAGTAAACTCTAATTCAATTTGATTAAACCTGCTCATATTTATGGCACCAGATGGTTGTAAATCTGCGTTATTCGAATGAAGGCTAAAATTATAACAATATAATCCAGAGGGAGCATTACCAGTAGTTCGTATATATTTCTCAATATAATCGAAAACTCCAGCGGGTTGTATATTTTCTCTGTAAGAACCGTCTAATAAGATTCCCATTGCAATTAAAATCAATTTATCATTTTGAGGATTGTACGTTTGATTAATTAAAAGACCCGTTAGTGTTCCATCGGGATTTACACCGGGACCAATATCTACTGGTGTTAATAATCCATTTATAGTTCTATAAATCGTATAACTTCCTGATGTGGGAGCTTGTATCACATTCAATGGTAAATAATTATATGGCCAATTGGTGTAATTCGACCATTCATTTCTTAAATTAGCATCGCTGCGTTGAAAATAGAACAACCAATTAGAGACCATACCCAATGAATCTAATTGCACTTTATTTGGTCCAGTAACATTGGGAATTATTCTTTCATAAACCTGTTTAATTAAATATTTTTGTTCATTTACAGCAAATAATCGTTGTTCATCATTCGATAAAAAACAATAAGTGCAATTTAAATGAACGTCGGAATTCCATAATGTTCTCTGATCAGAATATGAGTTAATATCAATAACAACATCGGGGGGAGGGTGTAAGAAACGATAAAATTGCATATACCATAAATTAAAATTAGGAGATACATATGGATAGTTATTAGTAGCATCAAATACATCACGAATAGTAAATAATTGATTAATTGGTCTGAATGTAATATTTATATGCAATTCATTGTATTGAAGGGAGGTTAACGGAAACGCCATTTGTGATTTTAAACCAAACCAACTGTTTAATGGTATGTATAAAATGCGGTCTCTTATGGAAGGTTCTGGGCCAGCTAAATCTCCGGTATAATAAGAATTTGGATATGAATTAACCCGAGAATTAGAATTAGCTGGATCTGTTAGTTCGGGAACCTGACCAATCATTTTATTAAATAATTCTTTTTTATCATAATTAAAATCACGTTGAACCGAAGCCAATAAATAATCACCAGAATATTCTTGTAATGTAAAATTTCCGCAAGTTATACTAATTTTGGATATCATTTTAGCGCCAATATTTTCTATCCATTTAAATTCATACGGAGCCCATTGTTCAATATTTCCTAGTCCCTGTGAGGTGGTTTGTTCGGTAATTTGCTGTGGTGGAAGAATAGGGCTCCAAATATTTGGCAAAGCAACTGATATGTAGCAATCCATTAAAAGATCAGCATATCTAGGTATTTTAAATGTTAAGCTGGATTCTTCGCTTAATCTTAATGTTTTTGAACCTTCAAAATCCACTCTGAATTTCTGAAGACCAAAATTGGTGTATTGATGAAAAGTCGATTTAAAAAACGATTTTGTTGGATTTCCGTTAAGTATAATATTTTGTTGTCCTGCTGAAACGAGGTTCATAAGTCCACCGGGCATTTTTATAATATAATAATATATATTTAATTACTTATTCATTATTATATTTTATTTCGCTATAATTTATTATAAAAAAGTATATATATTATAATATGGACAAGACATTAAAAATGAATATTTTAATTATGGTTATTACAGGTGTGTTACTTCTAATTATTATTTTTTATATTTTCCATTTTATACGTTTAAGAGGTCAAAATTGTAATTTTATGGATTCTATTTATGGTGATCTAAATGGAAAAATCCGATCAATAGATAATAATGAAAAATTTAATTATACATTAAAAGATTATTATATTAAGTCCGCATACAATTGTTGTAGTGGAGGAAATTATAAGAACGATTATGTTGATCTTTGCGTATTGAAAGACTTATTAAAACAAGGGGTTAGAGGTCTGGATTTCGAAATTTTTTCTATAGATGATCAACCGGTTATAGCAACTTCAACTGTTGATAGTTTTTATATTAAAGAAACTTTTAATTATATTGAATTTGTTAATGCAATGAATGTTATTCGCGACTATGCATTTTCGACGTCAACCGCGCCTAATTCTTCAGATCCAATTATTATTCATCTTCGTATCAAAAGCGCAAATCTAACAATGTATCAAAATTTTGCTTTACTCTTAGAAAATTATAATTCTATTTTATTAGGTAAAGAGTATGATTCTGAAAATAATGGTCAGAACTTTGGCGATGTTGAATTAAGAAGTTTAATGGGTAAAGTGGTTATTATAGTTGAAAGAAGTAACAATGCATTTATAGAATGTCCCGAGTTTTATAAATTTATTAACATTACAAGTAAGTCTGTTTTTATGAGATCATATCATTATTATGATATTGAATTTACACCATCTAAGGAGGAACTTATTAATCATAATAAACAAAATATGACGATTGGAATGCCCGATAAAGGTTCCGATCCTGAAAATCAAAGTTCGATTGTTATGAGGGAAATGGGATGTCAACTTTTAGCAATGAGATATTCAGTGTTAGATAGTAATATTGAGGAAAATAATATGTTTTTTGATAATAACGGATATGCTTTTGTATTAAAACCTGTGCTTTTACGTTATATTCCTGATACTATTCCATTACCTCCTCCACAAAATCCGGAATTATCTTTTGCAGAGCGAACTGTGCAATCCGATTTTTATAAGTTTAATATCTAATTATTATACCTTTAAAAAGGTATAGCCAAAATATATACCTTTTAAAAAGGTATAGCCAAAATTATATACCTTTATACCTTTTAAAAAGGTATAGCCAAAATTATATACCTTTATACCTTTAAAAAAGGTATAGCCAAAATATATATTATAAAAAGTTTTTAAATATATATTTTATATATATATATATAATGCATAAAAGCTATAAACGAAAAAATACTCGTAATAAAACTCGTAAAAAATATTATAAAGTTGGCGGCGGTGATGATGATCCAATCATTGAACCAATTGTTACATCAGAAATTAGTGATGTGAATACTAAAATTACTAATTTAGAAAATTCAATTAATACAATACTTGATGAAATACCTGTATGTATAGGTTATAAACTTTTTGGAGTTAATCAATATCCTATTAAAATTCCATTATTTGTAAAAAGAAATATTGATTCAGAAACTTTTTTGGAAATTATAGGAAACGCTGGTACAAGAAACCGTAATAGTTCCAGTTACGAATGGATACACGAAATTAAAAAAATACAAGTCGTTGAAAGTTTAAGAGAATTACTTAACCTAATTGATTTAAAAGCAGTATATTCTTTACCAAATGTTAGAGGATTACCATTAGAACAGTGCTCTAAAAATATGGTATGTGATGATGCTGAAGATAGACAAATATTTGAAGTTTTAAAAAATAAACAAAATATACAAAAATTACAAGTAAAATATCATAATTTATTTGAACGTCCGGATCCAAAATTTTTTGAATATAACCCTTTTGCTCATCGTTAGAGTATTTTTTTTTTAAAATATTTTATTACTTTAAAGTACTTGTAAGAACCTATCATTTATAAAGTGATCCAACACATATTTTAAATATTTAAGAGTGTAAACATTTAAAAAATGTATAGCCAAAATTATATACTTTTATACCTTTTAAAAAGTTTTTAAATATATATAATATATATGAAATATGTATGTGATAAAAAAATGACATTTAATGATTGTGAATTAGCTATATTAAGAGCGGCAGTCGATAAAGCCGAAGAACGACAAGGAAGAAAAACAGCTAATTCACCTGAGATTAAAAATATTATTTCAATTGTTGAAAATTTTTTAAGAAAAAAACAATTAATTTGTTATGGAGGAATTAGCATAAATTCGGTATTACCAAAACAAGACCAATTTTATAATAAAGATCTTGAAATACCAGATTATGATTTTTATAGTTTTGATGCGTTAAATGATGCAAAAGAATTAGTTGACATTTATGTTTCAACTGGGTTTCAAGAAGTGGAGGCAAAATCTGGTCAACATCACGGGACATATAAAGTATATGTAAATTTTATTCCCGTAGCTGACATAACACAAATTCCAAAGGAATTATTTAATGCAATAAAAAAAGAAGCTATAAAGGTGACTGGAATACTACATTCGCCTCCAAATTTGCTACGTATGAATATGTTTTTGGAATTATCTCGACCTGCTGGAGATACAAGTCGTTGGGAAAAGGTATTAAAAAGATTAACATTATTAAATAAAAACTATCCGTTATCCGCAAATCAATGTGCAACCGTTGATTTTCAACGTCAAATGGCAGATACAGATAATTCTGATAACATTTATGAAAATGTCCAACACACATTAATAGATCAAGGTGTTGTGTTTTTTGGAGGTTACGCTTTATCAATGTATTCGCAATATATGCCTAAAAATTTGAAACATAAATTACAAAAAATACCTGATTTTGATGTATTATCTGAAGAGCCAATGCTTACTGCTCAAATAATTAAAGAAAGATTATCAGATATAAATGTAAAAAATGTGAAGATTATTAAAAGGCCAGGTATTGGAGAAATTATTGCGCCACATTATGAAATCAAAGTTGATAAAGACACTGTAGTATTTATATATGAACCACTGGCGTGTCACAGTTATAATATTGTAAATGAAGGGGGATACAGTGTTAAAATTGCAACGATTGATACTATGCTTAGTTTTTGGCTGGCATTTTTGTATGCTAATCGACCATATTATGATAAAGACCGTATTTTATGTATGTCCAAATATTTATTTGATGTTCAAGAAAAAAACAGATTAGCTCAAAAAGGATTACTTAAACGATTTAGTATTAATTGTATAGGTCATCAAGAAACAGTTGAAGAAATGAGAGCCGAAAAGGCTAATAAATATAATGAATTAAAAAATAAAAAAAAAGACGCAGAATATGACTCGTGGTTTTTAAAATATAGACCAACTGATGGCAAAGATATTGATGAAGATACTAAAAAAAAGAAAAAAACGAAACGAACAAATATTAGAAAGAAAAAAACAAAGAAACGTAAAGGGATTTTCTTTTAATTATTTTATATATGTTTATTTTGTAATATTTTCTCTAAAAAAATATCCTTATTATTATTTGAATTCATATATATATTTGTTATTTCGGCCGGTGTGTAAAAATCTTCTTTAATATTTTGTAATATGTTATCATCTATTTCTTCTTCGAAAAAATGTTTATACATTTCTTTTATAATTTGATGTGAAATATATGATAATTCTAAAGTTATATCAATTCTACCTGGTCTTACAAGAGCCGAATCTAATTTATGATAATAATTTGATGATATTATCATTATTCTACCTGATGTTTCACGTATACCATCCCATAAATTTAATATATCATCTAACGTAATTAGGTCGTTTTCATTAAAAACACTTATTGTTTCACTAATTTTTTCATTAATTTTTTCATTAATTTTTTCATTTATATCATCACTTTTATCACTTTTAAGATTTCTATCTAAAACTATATCTCCAATACAATCTATATCTTCAAATACTATTATTTTTTTATCGAATCCTATAACATTTTTATTATTTTCATTATAAAACTCTTCAAAAAATATATTATTTAATTGTATTTTGGTTTTAATCAATTTTAACGATATAACAATAATGTTACGCTTTGTATAGTTAGCGATTGACTTTATAATTGAAGTTTTACCTGTTCCAGGTGGGCCATATGTTCCAATCCCCAATGAATATGGTATTCCCTTATCATAAAACCATTGTTTGTTATGTAAAAAAAAGTCTATTTTTTTAATAATATCATTTTTTTCTTTAAAAAATATATTAGAAAATGTTCGTGTGCTTAAAAATTGTATTTCATTCCATAATTCAAAACTTTTTTTTGAATATTGTGCCTTTATTAATGTATAAATAAATAATTTATTTTTTCTACTATTTTCAATAAAAGTTATATATTTGTTAGTTAAATTATCTACATAATTTTTTATTGTATTTAAATCACTTTTATATGAAAAAAGAGTAATTGTAATTGTATCATATTGGCGTTTTGGAGTCATTTTATCTTCAGAACCATTTGATGATGTTTCAATATTAACTTTTATATATAAATCTAACTTCTCGCAAAGTATAAATTGTTTATGTTGTGTTACCATATAACAAGACGTATTATTACTCTTATCATTCATACTTGAGTCATTAAATATGCTTTTTTGTTCTATTGTATATTCAGTTATCTCGTTTATACTTTTATTATTTTCAATACTTTGAATAATAAAATACAACAAGGCTTTAAAACTATCACTAAATGAATTTGTACGAGACATACTTCCGTCATATACGCTATTTCCCGTGCATATGGTTCCTTGATATATTATTATATTTTTTTTATAAAAAATATCTGCCACATTTATCATATCTAAATTTAACTTTAAATAATAATTGTTTAATTTTTTAAGTAATATTGTAATAAGTGATAAAAATATACTTGTTACAATCATATCTATAATTGGATTCCCTATTTTTATTTTATCAAAAATAATCATATTTAAAATACTATTTGTAACTGTGTCAAATTGAAAATTATTAATCATTAATTAAACGTAGATATAATTAACATATTGTTTTTAATATATTTTCAATACTGTTTATTTATATATGTGTAACCCCATTCCAACTTTAAAATAATGAAAAAAACTTTTACGATCTTGTAATCTACAAATATCTGTATCAGTTATTACATCAATCCAAGATAAATAATTTGATTTTTTTAGAGTATCACGAATTTCTCCTCCATAAGAAATAAACCCAACAACTAACAAAAATATAATAAAATAATAAATAATTGTTTCAATTTGATTAATTGTTGTAAAATCATTTTTATCGATTTTAAATAATCGTATTTTATAGGGCCAATCTAGTGTTATCCAATATTGGTTTTTATTATATATGTCTTGATCACTTGCATTAATTATTTGACTTCCTCCTTCTAAATAAAAATCTTTGTTTAATTCTAAAAAATATATTGAAAAAATGAGAAATAATACCAATACTGAGATTTTCATATCTAAACGCATTACAATTAAAAATCCTATGAAATAAAATATGGAATACACAAATTTCTCTATTGGCGGAGTATATTCTAATGTACCTGTTCCTGAGAGTAACGTAACTAAGAAATAAAATAAAAAAAATGCAATTAAAAGTTGTAACCATTTATGTTGTTTTAGATTGTTTATTTGATTACAAGTAAAAATACTGGTTCCTATAAAATTACCAACTAACAACAAATAAAAAATAGCAAATGACTTTATTATATCTGCTTGATTTTGAGAAATTTCATTAATATAAGTATTTAGCATATTATTTACTTATATTATATTTATTACTTTCACTTTCACTTTCACTTTCACTAACAATTTTCATTATTTTTTTTACTATTTTGGTTGATATAAATTGTTTGGAACATTTAGGGCAATGAAATGAATTACAACTAATGTAATTTAATGATGGAGAACAATTTTCTGTATGACAGTAAATACAAGTTCTGTCATAAATATTATAAGATTTAGTTGTTTTTGTTTGATAAAAAAGAACCATTCATTATTATGAATATATAATAAAAATATATAATTTATACGCTTTTTATAATTAAAATTTACTAAAGTTTTTTACTGTTTTATTCAAGTTAAAATTTACTAAAGTTTTTTACTGTTTTATTCAAGTTAAAATTTACTAAAGTTTTTTACTGTTTTATTCAAGTTAAAATTTACTAAAGTTTTTTACTGTTTTTGACAATGAGTAACAAATAAACCCAAATAACGCACACGTGAATACTAACCCATTAAAATTATAATTACCATCTGTGTGACAAAAAAATGGAAAATATTTAAATATATTTTTTTTAAAAAAAGGCAATTGAAATAAAAAATATAAAACGGCTAATAACAATGGACCTTGTATTTCATCATAAAGATTATCTAATGAATTTTGATTTTTTTCCGCAGCATAATAATAGTTTATATCATCACTTGTATCATTAATATAATCTTTTGTAGTTGCAGGTGGAACATAATTTGGTTGAACTTGAATATCACTTGTTAGTTGATCTGTTTGTAATGGTATATCTCTACTCGGTAATTGTGTTGCTCCAGATAAACTAGCTTGTTGAAGTCCATTCACTATTTGACTTATAGTATTCTGATCAAGTGTCATAGCACCCTTATTTTTATTGGTTTCGTTAATATCTAAACTAATATTCCCACCAATAGGTCCAGACGCGGTTGGTAAATCATTTATACTTGTTGTGTTAATTTCAGACATATTATATATAAATATTCAAGTATTTTGATATTTACGCAATTTTAACCGTCTTTTTATTTTTTTCACAATTAATAGCCTCTTTTTCAAATTTATAACATTTTCCGTCAAATTTGTATGTTTGGTCTTCTAATTCTTCAGTTGGAGGCGACCTTATAATTTTACAATATTTCCCTTTACAAACCGTTCTAAAAAATGTTGCTAAACCAATTCCTAATAATATTGACATCATTATTTTACCTGTATGGCTATGAACAAATTTATCTAAATACATTTATATTATGTTAGTATAAAATAATATAAATTATTGAATTGGAACCGTTTTTATTGAGAATGGATTTATGGGGCAATTTGTTTCAACTGGTTTATATTGAAAACATTGATTAACCCCATCTTTATATTGAGTTTTTAAATAATTTTGAGGACTTGGATAAACATATACCGTTTTAATTTCAGGACCAGTAATATAAATACATAATAAGCCAATTCCAAAACTTATTAAAAATACAGGCAATGATACATACTTACTTAACATATATATTTAACCAATATTTTTAAAAATACCCACGTCCAAATTTAGCTTTTGCGGCTAATAAACGTTCCAATTGTTCATTAAACATACCGTATTTAACATCATATCTAAGTGTTGCATTATTTATATCCATTTTGTTTTTGGTCATCCGGTCATTAAGTTTATCTTCTGTGTATATTAATGATAATAAGTTCTTTTGATATGCGTTGTTTGGTTCATAATTTATATTATCAAATAAGTCATTAATGATTTTCGACTCAAAATCATATTTACCAGTGGTGTTGTAGTTGGCAATATCATTGTCGGTTGGTAATTTTATATTTTTCGGTAATCCTAATTTACAGGGTTGACCATTCTTTCTTCGTCTATAACAATCATTCACAAAAGTAACTAACCAATCTTTATCTTGTAAAAGTAATTCTTTTAATTCTGTAGGTGTGTTTTGCCATAAACGATTATATACACTATTACCCCATTCAAGCTTTCCAGATTCTTCGAAAATAGGAATTACATCACCTTTATCTTCATATTGAGCTTCCATAAGTTTTTCTTCTTTAAATAAGTTCATTTTGTCAAATTCGTCTTTAGGTTCTTCAAATTCTTGTCCTTTTTCTTCTTCTAATTCTTGTCCTTTTTCTTCTTCTAATTCCTGTCCCTCTTCATCTTCCTCCAATACAAGTTCAACTGGTTCTCTTTTTCTAGTTTTATTTTTTGAATCTATTTTTTCTTTTCTTGATTTTTTCTTTTCCTTTTTAATACCCTTTACAAATTTAATAACTTTATCATCCCCTTTGTAAAAGTATTCGTTATTTTCTAATGAAATTGGTAATTGAATTAATTTATAAATATTATTCATTTCATCAAATTCAACCATATTAACATCATATTTAATTTCTTGTATTTCCTTTAATTTAGGTATCATTTCATTTATATACAAATAAATAGCTTGGTTTATTATTAATTCATTATTAGTTTCGTCATATTGCTTAATCATTTCTTTGAATGGAAGTATATATCCTTTACCAAAATCGTTTATATTTTTTTTTAATAACATTTTTTTCTCTGGATTATTATTTCTAAGTATGTTAGTTTCAATCATAATTCCAGCATTATCACTTTCGCTTTTAAGGTCCTCTGTCAGTTTATCAAAAATACCCATGACATTTTTATCGAAAAATATTGCGTTATTCTTCTCTTTAATTATGTTTAATTTTATTTCATCAATATAACCTAATCCAGAATTAATAAATTTATTCATACCTTCTCTAATCCCATAATTAATTTGAATATCTAATGGGCACGGATTTTCAGTATCTCCGCATTTAGCCATAAATTTTTTAATATTATCTTCAATATCATTTCGAATCGTAAATAACGTTCCAACATTTCGTTTACAATTAATACATTCTTGTTTTGGTAATTTAGAAAATTCAACCTTTTTCTCTCTTTTAGATTTCTTATTATTAAGAATTGGCTTAACATATTTTTCATAAAATCCATTTTCATATTTATCTTTTAATCTATAAAATTCGTTAATGGCTTCTATAGGTGTTATATTTGATTCATTCATTATAAAATATACTTATATATTTATTCTATATTCTTATTATTTAAGTTTATTTATAGGAGTATCATTTATAATATCAAATTCATTATCCCATTGCGGTAATCCAGTTATTAATTTTTGTTGCGCTCTTGTTTTAGCATCTTGGTAATTTCGAATTTTTGATAATATATATTGTTTTTTTTGCAGTTTTTTTTCTTCTATTTCTTCTGGTGTTAATTTGCCTTTATATTTATAAAGGAGTAATATTCCTAAAATAATAAAAAACACAACTAACAATCCAATATTAAAGTTAATATTATGATATTTTTCCTTAAATTGATGACATTGTTTAAGAGTTTCATTAATAAAATATTTTACGCCAGGTTCGGTTAACATTGGTCTTATATGTTCTACTCCAAAGGTATTCATTATTAAATACCTTTAAAAAACAAAAAAAAATTATACCAATTAACTATATGGACGTCTCTTTTCAATCATTGTTATTTTTTATTATTATAACCATAATATATTTTATATTTCCGAGTATAGGTAAACCTCAACTAACATTAGACATTTTGCAAAGTGAGACAAATAAGAATGAATTTGATAATAACAATATGAAAAGTTTAGCATTTTATTTGGGAGCTGTTGTTTTAACACAATTAATGCTAAATATAGGTTATTTAATGACTAAATGTGGGGGGTCTTTGAATAAAAATATCGGAGCCGCCGCAATATTTACATTTATTCCGTGGGTTCTTATTTTTGGAATAATGTTGTTAGTATTAATTATGTTTCCTGGATTTAAAGGTGCATTTGCAGATGTTATTGGTTATTTTGTTGTTGCTGGTGGAGCTAATGATATTTTTGGTTCTATATTAATTGGAACAGATTTAAATGATATGATCGAAAAAAGTGAGAACCCAGAAAAAAAGAAAGAACTAACACAGGCAGCAGAAGCTATTGTTAAAATTTGCGGAAATAAATCTATATTAATTAATCAAATAAATACCGATAATTTCTTACAAATATGGGATATATTAAGACCATTAATGACACCAGGATCATATGAAAACACTAAAATTAAACAAGAATTATTAGATTTAGTTGTATTAAAAGATAATATCGGAGAGGCATTTTGGTATGTATATACTGCTATATTAATTTCATCTATTGTATATTATAATTTAGCAACAAGAGGATGTGTAAAAAGTGTCGATCAAATGAAATCAGATCATGAAGCATATGTTCAGTCGCAGGAGGAAGCTAAAAAACAAGAAGAATTAAATAATTCTATCACTTATACTGTGTAAATAATTATATCTGTATAAATAATTATATATATTTAAATTATGACAAGTAACCTAACTATAGAAATCAATAAACTAACAAATGCATATAATAATTCTATAAATATATTAGCTAATCAATTCAGAGCAAACATCAATATAATCAATAGATATAGATTATCTATATATGTAAAGACAAATTTAATAAGATTAATTACAATAAATTACAATAAAAACATTAAAAGGGTAACCGACGAATATAATATTAAAAAACAACAACTTATTCAATTAATGACTGTTATAAATGCAAATGCAAATACAAATGCAAATAAAAACGCTTTATTAATCGGGATTAATTATATAAATACGCCTAATCAATTGTATGGTTGCATAAATGATACAAACAATATAAAGGATTGTTTACAAAACAATTTTAATTACAAAATATTCAATATTTTAACTGATTATACTAACAAAACACCAAATAAATTAAATATTATTAATGAGTTTACTAATTTGTTAGTTAATTCAAATAATGGAGATAATATTTTTTTCTTATATAGTGGACACGGAACTTATACAAGTGATCTAAATAATGATGAAACGGATGGACAAGATGAGATGATTGTTCCTGTTGACGCCACTGATATTAACTCGTGTATTTTGGATGATGAATTAAACAATATAATTATGAAATATTTAAAAGTTGGAGTAAAATTATTTATCATGTTTGACAGTTGTTTTAGTGGAACTGTTCTAGATCTTAAATATAACTATTTAAACCAAAATACCGATATTATAACCATAAATCCAAAAGTTCAGGATACACAAGGACAAGTAATAATGATTAGTGGATGTAGAGATGATCAAACAAGTGCTGATGCATATGTTAACTATTTTAATACCAATATTAATTCAGGGGCAATGACATTTTCTTTTTTACAAACTATTCAACAATTAGGTGTAAATATTAGCCTAAAAACGTTGATTGAAAATATGAGAAAAATTTTAAAAGACAACGGATTTTCTCAAATTCCTCAATTATCAAGTGGAAATCAACTAGATATTAGTAAAACAATTTTACCATTATAAATGTAAATAATATAGCACTATTACATACGTTAATATTCCTAAAATAATTGAAAATAACCATAATGGCAAAATTGTTTTATTTTTATAACCTACACCAAATTCTCTTATTGAACCATCTTTATTATATAAAAAATTTGGTTTTAACATTTGAACTAATCCGAAAATAAATAAAAATAAAACAATTGACACTAACGTTGTATTATTTCTTGTAAATGTTCTTAACATATATATTATAACTATTACTTTTTTATAATATATTTAATTTTACGTTGTTCAATTTATATATGCGATGCTAAAATATTCATAAAATTATATAAATATTTAATCATATTCGCCATAATTTTCGTTTTCTTCGCCCCATGGGTCCCCATCATCATAATCATCGCTTGGGTTCATATCCATTGCTAAATCCATATCTATTTCTTGATCAGTTACCATTTCGTCTATCTCATCATCTAATTCAATATTATCGACTGCTCCTTTTGTTCTTTTTAATTTATTCTGAAGCCTTGATACATTTTCGGCTATTTTTTTATCATGTTCAAAATGTTCTGGGTCATATTCCTTTATACCTTTTGACATACCTAAACTATATAATGCTCCCAGTTTATGATGTTTCAATATTGTATCTACCGCTCTTGCATCATCTGTCATATCTCTTAATTTATCTGTAAAATCGTATTTTTCCGCCTCTTTTAACTTAAATACATTATCTTGTATGTCTTCATACGAAACATTTATTGTCTTTTTCGATCTCATCATTATTTTCAAATATGATACTAACAATTTTGCAACATTTTTATTTAATTTCATAACATCGCCTTCAATAAAGTCCTTTTCTAATTCAGCAAATCTTAAATCTTGTTCAACCAAAAAATCAGCAGAAAATGTATCCATTTCACTTATCTCTGGATTAACTAACATTCTTGATACCATTGTTGGTTCTTTTGTTAAATACATATAATCGGTTAATACTGATAAAAAATAATATTCATATAATAATGTTGTTATTCGTTTATCAAATACATTATATACTTCTTTATCCCCTATTTTAATTTTTGTTAGTATAGGGGTGTTTTGAGACAATAAATAAGTTCCTCTACTCTTTGTTATTATTTCATTTAATACATTTGCTATTATAGAATCACCATAGAATTTTTCAATTGGTGTGTAAAAATCAGATACCATTTTTTTAATATCATTTGAATGATCTAATGCTAATCCCCAATATTTTGGGGGATCAATTGATTGTATTTTCTGATTAATAATCATTGAAGGGAAAACAACTACTAACAATTCTATATAGCTTTTTATAAAGTTGATATAATTGTATAATCCATCATCTGATATGTTATTTTCATTTTTAATGTCCATCTCTTTTTTATCAAAATTCCAAACACTTATTTCTTTAATAAATTTTGTCATATTTTTTAATTCATTTGGACCTATTTCAGCCTTTGATCTAATAAATTCTATTAATTCATTTCTCATTTTAATTATGGAAGTTTGTAGATAATCCTTTAACTTTCTCATTTCTTTTGTATCCTCTTCAATAAGAACATCATATGTTTCAACTACATTTTCCAAATGTTGCCTAAAAGATTTGGACACATTTTCATTATTTTCTTCATCTAATTGCACTATTATTTTTTTTAAATTGTCAATACACGTTATATTTTTTGCGTCAAATGATAGTTTTATAATATTATTTCTACTAACTAATTGGAATAAACGCAAAAATTCTTCCTTTGTATAATTTCTATTGTCTCTTTTTAATTTCGATATTTTTTCCTGGATTGTATCCATCTTCCTCAAATAATCTGGTTTATCACGACAAATTGTGGCTATTTCTTCCGATAAAGGCGTCGATGATTGAAATTTACATAAAATAATAAATGCACGATAAATTATTTCTTCATTAAAATCATTTGAAACAGCTGGAAAACTGCGTTTACTATTCATTTCAGACAACATCATCGCGCTTTCTGTTAAAATTTTAATATCACGCGCTAATGACGTTAAACTTATAACAATATTATTATAGTTTTCTATGTTATTATCATCATTAATAAAATATTGAAGAGAGGTTAGAGCAGCATTTCCGCTCTCATTACAGCACGCGTTATCCATATATGTTTGGCCACCTGATTTTAATAATAAGGTTTTCTTTTCTACTAATTTTTGGATCGATTCTTGAATTGCAAATGAAAATGATATTATTTTCGAATCTATTATTAATAATTTTTCTAATTGTTTATATCTTCCTGAATGTAAATCCTCTTTTAATTCATCTGTAAACCCTTCTGATATATTTTGTAAATGATTTACCTTAAATATTTTCAAAGGAGGTAAGAAATTCAACCATTTTGATAAATCGTGTTCTTCAGGTATGAAATCTTCCGGATTAACTAACAAATATTCCGTTTTTTCTTTTATTTTTTCCTGGACTTCCCCGTGAGGTAATACATACCTTATTATAAAAGATTTTATCAACGTTATAATTTTTTCTTCATTTTTTGGTAATACATTCCAGGGAATTGTGGTTGGATCACGGCTTTTTAAAGCAACACACGCCACATAATTTACTGAAGTATTATCACCCTCGCCTTCAAAAGGGAATCCCGAAAATGAACGAACACATCCAGGCGCTGTTTTACGCGTCTTTATTGAAGGAATACTTGTTTGAATTCCTACTAAGTATAGACCTAAAGTTAGATATAAGATTGCAGAAGCATAGACGGTTCCATACGATGGTATTTTTTTACCCCTTTTTGCGGCTTCTTCTTCTCGCTTTCTATATGCAGGTTCCTTTTCAATAATATTTGTATCACTCATTAATTCAGTAACCACACGTATTATAAATTCTCTCGATTGTTCAATATTTATTCCCATATTTATAGACAATATCGACACAATATTAGAGACTATTTCCCCTTCCGGACTTAACCGTTTTGCTTTCTGTTTGTCTTTCTGATTTTCTAATATAACTTCACCAGCATCTTTTTCAATTATAGATCTACTTATATCAACAAAACCATCCTTATATTCTTCCGACGCATCAAAATCAATCTGGCATATAACTTCTCCGCTATTTTCATCCACCCAGGCATCTCCGTCATCCGATCTTTTTCCTATTTGTCTTTTTAATTCATTTAATACATCATCATATTTATCATTATTATTAATAAATGTTGATGCCAAAATATGATGAAATTTGGGCAATAATTTTGTATTGGTTTCATTACAGTATAACCACCATTCATTTTCCATATCACCGTCATTTATATTAGGTGTTAAAGAATTACCTTGATAACAATATAACGCAACAAAACGCACAATATCATTTTGGCGTTTTATAAAATCATTTTGTCCCATAATTAAATCACGTAATTTTGTATATGGAGACATTTTCCTATCTTTTATTTCATCTTTTATTGATAATCCCAAATTATAGTAAATATTATTGTATTTTAAACTTTGTTTTTGTTTTACTTCTTGGAGTCTCTCAAATAAACTATTATAATAATCTATTTTATTAGTAATATGCGTGTTTAATTCTGCTTGTGATATTTCATATTTTTGATCGAATTGATCAATAATTCCTTTTAAAGTGTTTTGAATTATCGTATCTTTTGATACTTCTGTTGACACACATTTATCATCATTATTTTCTTCTTTTTTTAAAGAAGTATTATACATACAATTATAATCTATATTACATAATACATCATCCTCTTTAATAAACATTTGTTTGTCTAATTCATTATCTAATACCCATACATCATTATTTCTAACATAGTATTCCATTTGATCTGCTCTTGGATCATTTTCACCACTTTCACTTCCATTTGTTAATATTAATAAAGCATAATCACCTTCTCTCACACGTTTTGCTTGATTTACGAGTGTGTTTGCCATATATTCAGCACTTTCTTCATTCATATTACCTTTTGTTCTAAATTCATCTGATAAAAATAATACAAATTCTTCCGATGATAACTGGTCTCTTTGTTTTTTGTATTTTTCTTCAATTAAATCATAATTGGTTGTATCAAACTCTTTATCAAAATAAATCTGTTTTTCATTATCGGATAACATTGTTTCTGTTGAATAGTATTTTTTCGCAATAATATATGACGAACATTTATCATATGGTTTAAACTTTTCTATTATTTTTTGCATACGTTCTTTATCATTATCAAATACATTGCTAAGATTTTTTGGAAACATTAATGCAAGATTATTAAATGATGCGACTGTGTTAAATAAATTACCATAATCAGCGACCGTAACATTTTTTAGGAATTCGGAGCCACTAATGGTCATAGCATTTGAGTCATCATATCCATACATACTCATTATTAACTTATTACTGAACTTTACAATTGTGGTTGTTTCTAAAAGATAAAACAGCGGATTTGTAAAAGTATATTGATATTTTGACTGGAGTTGACCCCTTGAGTTTTTTATATATCTTAAAGAAGAGAACAGCATATTATATTCTTTAAACTTTGTATTATATTCTTTTATTTTCTCATAAATAAAGCTATTTATCTCTCTATATTGCATATAAGTTAAATCAATTGGGTAAATCATAAATGGTTCCAAATAATTTACAACATCAACTAAAGATAACCGTCCTTTAATGTATTTTTTAACGAGTGAAAATAACACTCTTATTTTGGGTATAATAGTTTTCAAAAATATTTTATAAATGTCTAAATTGCTTATATTGTCTGGTTTTTTATATTCGGTTAAATCCAATAAGTATTGTTTAATATTATCGACAAAATTGGAATCAGTGTATTTTATTTCATTTTCTAATCCATCAACCGTTATTTTAGTTAGATTCGTTTTTTGTTTAAGTAATTGCCAATAATTTAAAAAATGCATATTTAAATTCGCTTTAACTAACAAATTACTACCGGGTAAATTAACCTGAGAAAAACGCACAGCTGGTTCAGGAAGTGTAATTATAGAATTAATTGAAATCGAATCATTAGGCGCAACTTTAACGCGACGAGATATCATATGTTGACCCTTAAAACTATCTACGTGTAATTTTTCTAATGCTAAGTTATATTTTTGAATTACAAAACGTCTATTTGTTATTTCAGAATTACCAACAATAGTAGAATATAAATCGCCCAAATTATCAATAATTACATTCATATTTGATTCCACATTTCCTTCAATAATTATACTATTGGGTTCAGTAAATACATTGTTAGTTACATCAGGGTTTACCGAATAAAATGGGTTCATAAATTTTTCAAATGATTTATATGTAAAACTCGAATACCCTGATTTAGTATTTCTATTTGATTGGTTAGTAACGTATATAGATGACATTTCTTTTAATTCATCATTAATATTTAATGTTTCATAGTCATCATACCGCTTATTTTCCGGTATTTTAGAATCGGGATATATCTTTTTTACATTTTTAGCAACCATCATAATCCAATATAGATTATTCTTGAACTCAGACAAATACTCCGCTAACGGTCTATCATTTGCAGTGCGTTTTATTATTCCTGTTATATTTTTATTTTTATCAAATGTGGAAGATACTTCACGTAATTGTAAAAAACGAGTAATCATAATATGGATACTATTTAACACATTGTTAGTTCGCTTATAGTTTGGAACTGTCGAAAGCATCTCTTCTAATAGATCATTTGTTTGATTTTCAATACCATATCTATTTTTATCTTTATCTATATGTATATATTCTTCCACATTAATCACTTCACCAAACTGTATATCATTTATATCAAATATCATTTTTTTTATTTTTTCTTTTACAACCGTTTTACTAACTTCTTCTAATTCTTTGTCTTCAATTATATCTTCTAAACTTTCTTCTGAAACTTCTCCTTCAACGTCTTTATCTTCTCCCTCAACTTCTTCAACTTCTTCTTTTTCAATTATTGCTGGTCTTATTTCAAATGCTACAATAGGCAAATCTTCTGGAATACCTTTATAAGCAAAATTGATATATATTATATCATTATCAGTAGTCCTAATTTCAATCATATCTTCTTCAAGATTTGTTATTTTTCCTGTGATTATTGTTGGAATTTCTCCTCCAAAATAAATATTAATCCAAGTTCCCGGTAATAAATCATTTTGTCTTGCATATCCATTTTGTGGATTACTACTTAACACATTTATTGAATTAATATTACCATCTCCAATTAATCCATCCGGTGATATTTGTAATATAGTTTTTTCAAAAGTCTCACTATTTATTAATATTACTTTACTTGAATCAATATAATCTATTAAAAAAATATTATTATTAAGTATTTCATTAGATGGGTCAGTTATTAAGATAATATCACCTAATTTTAATAAAACGCCTTCTTCATCTTCTTCAACATCTTCTTTAATAACTTCTTCCAAATTTTCTTCCAAATTTTCTTCCTCTTCCAAATTTTCTTCAATATTATTCATAATATATTGTAATAAGTTATTTTTATATTTAAAATAACATTATTTTGTTGTAATTGATTTATTAAACTGGTTTAAAGACTATTTATAATTATAGTATAATAATGGATAATCAAATTACATACAATCTTTCTAATATTTCCGGATTTAATGATTTAATTAAGACTGGTTTTATAATTCCTAATTATGAAACACTTAAAACAGATCATTCAACATATTATTCATCACAACAATATTATAATGAAAGGAATGAAAGTTATACTATTGTTAGGTATAAAAAAGAATTTCTGAGACCTGATCTTATTAATACCTATGGGCTTTTACGTTCTGTTATATTTGCAGGACAAAAGGTATTGTCTTTTTCCCCTCCGAAATCATTATCCGCCGATAATTTTATGTCACAATATCCCACCAAAAACGAAGATATTATTGCTCAAGAATTTGTGGAAGGCACAATGATAAATGTATTTTTCGACCCAACATGTGAAGAAGGAAAATGTTGGCAAATTGCTACACGTAATACCGTCGGCGCTAATGTTTCTTTTTATAAAGATTCTGGTATGACATTCAATGAAATGTTTATGGATGCCTGTGCATATAATAATTTCCATATTCAATTATTAAATCCGCTATTTTGTTATAGTTTTGTTTTACAGCATCCCGCAAATAGAATTGTAGCACCTTTTAAACATCCTCAATTATATTTAGTGGCAATTTATGAAATTCTTCAATCAGAAGAAAGCATTATTGTTTCAGAAGAAGATTTATCAGAAGTAAAAACACGTGGTTTATTTAATTCAACTGGACTAAAATTTCCCGAAATATACGACTTTTCAGCATACACAGAATTAATTGAAAAATTTGCGTCAGGTAATACCCCATATTCTGTAATGGGTGTCGTTCTGAAAAATACAAAAACGGGTGAAAGAACAAAATTTAGAAATCCCATTTATGAAGAAATTCGACAATTAAGAGGCAATCAACCCAAGCTTCAGTATCAATATTTATGTTTAAGACAATCAGGCAAATTACCAGAATATTTAAAGTATTATCCCGAGTCGAAAAAAGATATGTCCACTTTTAGAGACCAGCTTCATATGTTTACAGAGAATTTACATAAGAATTATATTTCCTGTTATATACAAAAAACACAAAAGCTAGGTCTTTATCCTTCGCAATATAAAACTCATATGTTTAAACTTCACGAACATTTTATAAATAATTTAAGACCACAAAAGTTATATATTACTAAAATAGAAGTAATTAATTATGTGAATAAATTACATCCCTCTTTACTAATGTATTGTTTAAATTATAATATGAGAAAACATACAATAGATACAAATTCAAATAGCGAATAAAAAATAATATATAATTAAATAATATAAATTATATATCTTATAATAAATGTGCTTTACAAAAAATATTTTATTAATAAATAATCAAATATTTCAAACAAATAAATTAAAAATAACAGAAATATATCCATGGTGTGATTTTCAAACTCATATTGGAGCTTCTGAAAATACTGGTAAATTAATGTGTAACATCGTGTTTAATACATCTTTGGAAGAAGTACAAATAAATAAAATTACTTATTATATTTATGAAAATACAATTTCAAAACCACATATATATACTCCACAAATTCATACAATAAACTGTAAACTATATGAAAAAAATGAATGTAATATAATTACACGTCAAGGACCAGAATTTACATATGGAGAATGTAGTTTATTTAAAGTGGCTGTTAAGGTGAATGTAGAATATAATAAAAAAAAATATACTCTTACAAGTGATAAAATAAATATTACAAAAACTTCTTAAATTAAAACAATTTTCTAATATCTGTAAATTTTTTAAGAGCTTCATCGATAACGGAAATGACAATCGTTTTTATATATGGGATACCCTTTGTTTTATCTACAAGAGATATTCTTAAAATACTATCGGTATCGTGTGGGTGAAATTTTTTAAATCCAACATAATCAATTACCTTTAAGTCCGTATAAAATATTGCGTATAATTCATAATTTAATATATTTCCAACAGTATAGTCTTCATTAACTAAAGTAATATCATAACAGTTTTCCAATAAATTATCAGACCGTTTTATTTCTACTTCATCACTTTTTATCAATTCTTTTAAATTATTCATTTTCGACGATAAAATATTACACGCTTCCATAATTATTTTGTCATTTTCATAAATTCCTACAGTTCCAACAATAAAATCAAAACTATTTTTTATCACATATCTCATTCCTTCTAAAAGCTTCCAATTCTTAGATTCGAAAACAATCTCAGCCTCTTTTTTCCCTTCATCTTTCCATTTTTGTTTACGAATTTCCAATTGTTCTTCCATTTTTTCATAATCTGGTGTAAATCCTAAAGAACACGTTCCAGTTACATTAAACATACTATCTTCACGAGAGGTTCCTAGTGTAAATTTACATGTTAATTTAATTTTCTCTCCAGGTATTTCATCCGAAATTTTAGGTCTTAAACGAAGAAAGTCGATATAATATTCCCCATTGCCATTAGGAGGAATAAATGGAGGAAATATCTTTTTGACTTCACCATCTTCTAAATATTTGTTAGTTGCTGTATTAAGAATTTTAAAATCCTTTGTTGTAACAATCATATTTGTATCAGTATTATTTTCAACATCAACTACAAGAAGATAATCTTTTATTGTGTCTAAAGGATTTTCTAATTCAATACAATTTATAACAATAGGTATGCAACTTAACCGTTGTTTAACAATTTCGTTGTTTAGACGACAAGTATTAAAAGTTATATTTGCATTGTTTTCTTCATAAGGTGTAGTTTTAAATACACATATTCGTATATCAGATAATATTGTTCTTCTTATAGCGTTAATATAACTAATATCTATATTAGAAATAGTAAAAGTCATAATTCCGTCTTCTTCCTTTAATTGAGCGATTTTGATTGTCATTCTATTAATATAATTATATATTTCTATATATTGAATTAAATAAATTCAATTTTTTAATATAAATTAAATATTTATTATTTAATTATTTAATTAGTTAAAATATCATAGGAAAAAACTTATGATATTTTAAATGAGTTGCATTCTATACTATAGCAATTTCTGCGAACCTTCAAAAAAATTATTACAAACGGTTAGTAAAACACAAAATGTGAATAATATTCACTTTGTATGCATTGATAAAAGAATAAAGGATAATAATGGAAAAGTATTTATTATTTTACAAAATGAACAGAAATTATTAATGCCTGAAAGTGTGTCACGAGTGCCTGCCCTTTTATTGTTAAAGGAAAATTATAAGGTTATTTATGGGGATGACATATATAGATATTTAAAACCACAAGTAACTCAAGAAATTAAACAAGCTACCAAAAATAATATGGAACCGGTTAACTTTCAGGATGGATTTGGTTCTTTTGGTGGATTTAGCAGTGGTGGAATTGTGTCTGATATGTTTAGTTTTTTAGATCAATCAGATAGTGAACTAAGTGTCAAAGGGGATGGAGGATTAAGGCAAATACATAACTATGTTACATTAAATGAGTCTATGGATATGACGATGAAATTACCACAAGATGATTTTGATTATAAAAATGATAAACTTAAGGAAGGTGAGATGAGTGTTGAATCGTTGCAACGGCGAAGAGAGGAGGAATTATCTAATATAAACTATAAATAAATGAATTACTTTAAATATTTAAACATTTAAACATTTATATAAAATATTATTTAAAGATAATATATATTTAAATATAACTCAATGACAAGTAATTTTGTTACCATTTTTAACGATCACTTTAATGAATTTGTAAATGATATTCAAAGTGTATTTCCAGATGATACTGATATATTAACAGCAAAAAATGCGCTTTTAGCTATTAGAAAGGCAAATCCGAAGTTAATTGTTCGAATTTGGCTTAAATATGTTTATAATCCTTATAAAGAACAAATCGAATCTGGTGACATTACGTTTTTTCTTACAAAAGATTATGCAAATGACTTAGCTAAAAATGACAATTCTGACAAAATTATGGAATCCATTGACAGATTAAGAAGCCCTATTAAAAATATGTCGCCTGAAAATCAAGCTAAAACAATGAAATATATTCAAAATCTTTCAAAATTAGCTATATTAGTTCCACAATAAAATACAATAAAATAAAATTGAAATAAAATATTATATATAAAGTTTTTGTATATAATATACCATAATGACAAATCCTGAATTGCCAAGTGTTATCGAAATATATTACAAAATTCCGTTTACGGAGACAACTGGAATATTTAAAATAAAAAATAGTTTAACAATAACTGAATTGTTAGTTTATATAGATACTGAAATTCGTTCAGATTTAAACCATCATTTTGAACATAATGCTGAACTTCTTTCACAATTAAACATAAGTTCTGAATACGATATTGAAGTCATTGATGTTGAATTAGGCGAACTAGGACCTAATCTGGAACCCAGTGAAGAAACATTAAGTGAAAGATATAGAAATAAATTATTTAATAATTGCTTAGTGTATTATTTTCGTTTAGTAGATCGCTAGCAAAAGTCTGTTTTTACATACAAAAACGGGATTTTGTAAGCACCGGAATAAAACTTAAAAAATCAAAATTCTCTTTAAGTAGTTTTAATATATTATATTGGATTTTTAAAAAAAGCCAAAAGTAAATTAGGTTTTGAAAAATGGACATTTATAAATGTCCAAAATTGAAAACCCAAATGACTTTCCTGAAAAAACACGCTGAACTCGAGTTATGACGATAATGCTCTCAATTCCATTTTTTCTTCATTTTTTTTGTTACCATAAAAATTATATATATTATAGAAAAAACTTAAAGATTTTATGTTTAGGTAGATTATGGAAACCGAGGAAACGAGCGCGAACGAGAAAAACGAGAAGATTTTTGCGTGTTTAAAATGTGACTTTAAATGCTCTTATTTGAGTGACTGGAGTAGACATATTACCACACGAAAGCATCAAATGGAAACAAATGGAAATCAAATGGCAACAAATTACGAGTGTGATTGTGGTAAAAAATTTATTACCAATTCTGGGCTATGGAAACACAAAAAGAATTGTTTAACAGAAAAAATACAGTATATTGATGGAATCAATATCAACGATAAAAACGCTTTAGTTATTCATTTGTTAAAACAAAACACGGATCTGCAGCATAAAATTATGGATATGTCTTCTAAATCAACTATAACTAACAATACTAATAATACAACTAACAACACATTTAATCTCAACGTATTTTTAAATGAGACGTGCAAAGATGCAATGAATATATCTGATTTTGTTAGTTCAATTAAGATGGAACTGGATGATTTAGAACACGTTGGTCGAACTGGATATATACAAGGAATATCTAATATACTTATAAAAAATCTCAATAATATTGAACATCATTTGAGACCACTTCATTGTAGTGATTTTAAACGCGAAATATTATATATTAAAGATAATAATAAATGGACCAAAGATACTGATAATAAACCCATATTAACAAATGCAATCAAAATTATTGCTAACCAAAATATTAAACAAATCAATAAATGGGTTCAACAATATCCTGATTGTGTTAAATCAAATTCAAAGAAAAACGATTTATATTTAAAAATTGTTAGTAACTCAATGAATGGATTAACCAAGGAAGAAAGTGATAAAAATATTCATAAAATTATTACAAATGTTGCTAAGAATGTTACAATAGCCAAATAATATAATTAAAAAAATTATTAATATATTTAAATTAGTTTGATTTAAATATATTTCTTTTATTAAGTTTATACGAATGACCGAAAAGCTCAAAAATATCGAAGACTTAAATCCGCCAGATGAGTTTTATAAAATTATCAACGATTTTACGATTGATATTTTAATTACTTTCCCTGAATACTCGGGTATTATTTCAAGATGGTGGAATAATTTAGAAGATGAAGAAACAAAGAAAAAAGAAACGTTAGTTGTTTTTAGGCATTGTATTAAAGTATTTCCTGAGCGTTTTTTCGACATTTTATACAAAAATGGTGAGCTTTTTTTAGATGAATCTGAACACAGCACCGAATTCTTACCCGGAATAGTATTTAAGCAACTTTGGAATCTAGATATTAGCGATAAGACAAAAGAAACTATTTGGAAATATTTACAATTAATTTTATTTTCTGTCATTGGAACAGTGCATAATAGTTCCGACTTGGGCGACACCGCAAAATTATTTGAAGCAATTAATGAAGAAGAACTTAAGCAAAAATTAGAAGAAACTTTAGAAGGTATGCAAAACTTATTTGACACTGGTAGTTCACCATTAAATGAGAATACGGACGCCTCATTTAACGGAATTAATATGGAAAATATGCCAAACGCAGACCAACTTCACGAACATATTAATTCAATGATGGAAGGCAAATTAGGTAAATTGGCATTAGAATTAGCTGAAGAAACCGCAGAAGATTTAAATTTAGATATGGATGATACAGGAGACGCTAAAGATGTTTTTCAAAAATTATTCAAAAATCCGGGTAAAATGATGAATATGGTAAAGAATATTGGAACCAAAATAGATGCAAAGTTGAAGTCGGGTGAAATTAAAGAGTCGGAATTAATGGAGGAAGGTATGGAATTACTGAATAAAATGAAAAATATGCCGGGGATGGGCGATATGCAAAAAATGTTTTCACAAATGGGAATTCCTGGTTTAGGTAAAGGAGCGAAGGTTAATATGGGCGCAATGGAAGCACAATTAAACAAAAATATGAAAATGGCCAAGATGAAAGAGAGACTTAAAGCTAAACAAGAACTTAAACAAGAACAAGCACTTAAACAAAGTCTTAATCAAGAGCAAACACAAGAACAAATAACCGTTTCTGAAGAGGAATTATTGAAAATATTTAGCACTGGAGAAAAAGTGGAAAAAACACCTAGAGGAACAAAACCACCACTAAATGAAAAAAATGGACAAAGTGAAAAGAGTGGACAAAGTGAAAAGAGTGGAAAGAAGAAGAAGAAAGGAAAGAAATAGTTAATAAAGTTAATATAAGTAAATCCTTTTTTTAAAATTCTATATAATATATAATGACAACTCCATTTTGGTCCAATGATCCCACCATATTATTTAATAAAGAAAGTCTTTTACAAATTTGGCCTAAACAACAAATGACATTTGAAAGCAAATTGAACGCAATTAGTCGGCTAGTTATTATTATGACAATTTTAGGATTTATTTTTACAAGAAATGTTAATTTAATTATCATTGGAACACTAACATTAGCAATACTTTATACATTATATAAATTAAGAAAACAACAACTTGTTAGTTCATTAATTAAGAAAGAAGGATTTTCGGTCAATTCATCTATGCAACCATCGGAATTGTCTTCATCACAAATGCTACGAGATCCAGTTACATTAGAAAGCGTTTTAAGAAGTAATTTTCATCCAACTACTAAGAAAAACCCATTTGGTAATGTTTTATTAACTGACATCGCTGATACACCTGATAGAAGAGCAGCCGCGCCCAGTTTTAATCCAGATGTGTACGATGAAATTGATAAGGCCGTCAAAAAACAAACGCAAATGTTGAATCCTAGTATCATTAATACTAACAAACAATTATACGGGGACCTTTACGAAAATTTCCAAAAAGATAACTCAATGATGCGATTTTATTCCACACCTAATACGCGAATAACTTCGGATCAAGGAGCTTTTTCGCAATACTTATTTGGAGCGATGTATTCAGGAAAAGAAGATACACCCGAAGGTGCTTTAATGAGAACAAAATCGAATTTTCAATGGATAAATCCTTAGAGCATTAATCGTAACAAAATACTTTTTCTTTATTTTTATGATAAACCCAAATTTCATATTTATATCCTAATTCTTTTGCAGCATTTTGTTTTAAGAATATATTTGATTTACTAAATTTAATAGTCCATGTGGATTTAACTTCAATACAAAGATTTTGTGTTGGTATAAATATATCAACATAATGTCTATGATCTTTTCCATCATCCGTTTTATACCATATTGAAGGAACATCAGATTTAGAATTGTAAATATCATTTTCAGAAATTGTTTTTAATAGTTCATCTAGTGCTAGATTTTCATAACCTTGATATTTAATTACCTTTCCAGATGGAAAATTATAATATTTTGTTTTGTAACCATTACAAGCTTTTTCACAAATTAAAGGATTTTGTATTGGATTTTTAACACCATATTTTCTTAATGATGTGTCAACACCTTTTTGTTTAATAATTTCATTTTGTAAAGTATATTCAACGCCCCAATTTTTTAAAGATGTTTTCATAATTTTATCTCTTATTTCTTTACTTTGTGATGGATATTCTACTCCATAGTGTTTGAGTGAAGTTTGTTTTGATTTTTCTTGTGTTATCTGGTTTTGCATAGGATGATTAAAACCTGAATTTTTATAACAGGTTTCTATCTTTTTATTTTTTATTATATCTGATTGAGATGGATGGGTAACACCAATTTTTTTAAAACAAGTTTGTTTAATTTTATATTGTATTTCTTTACTTTGTGATGGATGTTCAACACCATAATTTAAAAATAATGTTGTTTTAGCTTTTTCTCGTATTTTTGTATTTTGTAAAGCATGTTCAACTCCATACTTTTTTAAAGAAGTTTGTTTTCTTTTTTCTAATGCTTTATCATAAGTGCATTTAACACAATAAGGTGTCATATTTTGGTTTAATTCTCTGAATGCTTTATTAAATAATTCATCACAACCATCCGTTTTACATTTTCCTTCAATTATTGTCTCTCTTCTAACAATCTCCTGTGAATAATCCCTGCAGAGTTCAATGCTATTTTCATTACAAAATTTTTGAAGACTTATATAAGAATATTTTAGTTCAGTCATTATATACTATATATAGAATATATCTTTAAATCAATTTAAAAACATATTAATATAGTTAATTAGAATGGAATACTCTAAATTTGAATGCGAAAAATGTCAGTTTAAGTGTGGATTTATATCACACTGGAATGATCATATTATTTCAAAGAAACATACAGGAGAAAAACGCAAAGAAAGATGTGATAAGATATTAAGCAAAAAATGTGATCTGTGTGATTATATACCAACAAAAACGACAAATCTAAAATTACATTATTTAAACAAGCACGGAACAAAAGAAGAAAGACAAAAAGAATTTACATTTTATTGTAATAAATGTGATTTTGGTTGTTTAGTTGAAGTGTTATTTACGAGACATTTAGAAACAAAAAAACACATTAATATCCATATTTAGAAACAAATATCAACGCAATAAAATGATAAATATTATATATATTTAGTAAAATGAAAATAATTACAATAGTAACAACTAATCCAACATTTATAAAATTACAATACAATACAATTAATAAATTTATAGAAAGTAATGAAGACGTTGAATTTATAGTATTTAATGATTCAAAAGATTGGCCTGATATTACGAACTTTAATGATGTTAATATAAAAGTTAAAATAGTTGAATTATGTGATAAGTTAAAAATAAAGTGTATAAATATTCCTAATTCACATCATAAAAATGAATTTAATGCATCTATAAGACACGCTGATTCTATGAATTATATAACAGAATATATGATTAATAATAAAGATAAGTATTTAATAATAGATAATGATATGTTTTTTGTAGATAAATATGACTTAAATAGTTTAGATAATTATTATTTAGGTTATGTAGAACATATAAGATTGATAAATAATAAAAAATATAAATATCCATGGCCAAACTTATTGTATATAAACACGATATTAATTCCAAATGTAGATATATTGAAATGGGATGTAATTGATGGGTTAGATACAGGAGGTAAAGCAGGTGGATGGCTATTAACTTTAGAAAAATCAAAAATCAAAAAAATGAATGGATTAATATCAGGTTCGTGGAATATGAATAATTTTCCTAATAATTTAAACAAAAAATTATTAAGATTTTTGGAAAAAGATCCTAGAAATAGCGGTAATCAATATTTTGCCGAGCTATTCGAATCAAAAATATTACATTATAGGGGGGGAAGTAATTGGATGTTAAATTCAAGAAAATTACATATTTTTTTAACAAATTTGTTGTATAAAACAATTGAGGAATTATAAAAGAATATTATATCATTTAAGAAAAATATTATAATATTATATATAAAATGGCTTATGTCTCTGATTTTACATTTAATGGAATGTCAAGAATAGGAAATGACAGTTGTTCTCAAGATATTAATTCAATTCAAAATTCTCAAGCGTGTAGTTATACTCTTCAAAACTTTTTTGCTCAAGATTGTGATATGAAAAATGCAACGGCTTTAGCAACCACGCAACCATGTATAAATTATTCTGGTGGTTTTGGAATGGGAGCAGGTGGATGTAATGTGGATAACAGTTCAAAATTATTAATAGGTGGAATTCAAACAAATCCAAAGTCAAGAATTGATTTATTTGGACGCCCATTTGCTACGGTGCCATTTTTAGGAAGAGGTTCAGTTGATCCCATTTTAGAATCCCAAATACAACAAGGAGAAGGTATAACTAACAAGCGTAGTGTTACTAGATTAACAGAAAAAAGTTATTTAAAATATCATACAACACCTTTAATACCAGAGGTTAAACAAAATATTCAAAATCCTAGTTTAATGATTGAAGGGATGGCATCAGAAGGTTGGATTCGAGGAGGCGTTCCATCACGTGAACTAACAAGAGATAAGGATTTCTATACTACTCATACTGCTGGACAAGGTGCACCTTAAATTTATTAAATTTATTTATTTATATTATTTGTTAGTTTATATATTTAAAGACAACCATTAATTATATTTAATGTATAACACACAATTTAAAGTTAAATATAATGAAATAGAAACCGAACTTGTAGAAAAGTTAAATAATACCGAAACAACTGAATATAATTTAGAAGATGTTTCTGATATATGTAGCAAACTTTATAGAGATGAATTAATGTCAGTTTTTGATGTTCATTTTATATTAGATGACAGAATAGATAAGGGTATGAAAAATGTATATGAAATAATGATGGGAAATGAAAAATTTACACAATTAGTTTATGATTTGAAAGAAACTTATTTACAAGAATTTATTCAAAGTCAAAACAAAAGAGAAGCAGACCAAACAGAAGCAGCAGAAGCAGATCAAGAAAAACGATTTAAACAATTATTATTAATGATTTTGTTTAGTCAAGACATATTTTATATTACGCATAAATGTATATGCCAGCAGATTGAACTAAATACAATTGATGATGATTTGTTAGTTACACTTAAACAAAAATGTGTTGAAACATTATTAAGTTAATATATAAAGTTATATTCTTTTAATCTTTTATAATATTATATAAATGGCATCAACCCGTAATAAAAATACACCAGGAAATTATTGTTTAGATCAAAACCAAAATGTGGGAATTGAAACATGGCAATTATATAAAAATGGCGCAAATGGACGCGCATATAATACAAAACTTGCAGGAAATGGATTAAACCCTGGTCAAATGCCTTGGTCAACCCTATCGCATAATCCTGCCGACATTGAATCCTTTTTATGGGGAATAAATTCAACAAACTTAGTAAGTCCAGCACCTCCATTGACCCCAGAATTAAAATGTTTAGAAAGCACCAATTTATTTGAACATAAGCCAGTTATTATGCCTGTTCCTCAGGCTATTCCAAAATATCAAAGACCTTTTCCTGCACCATAATTTATTTATTTTTTTTAATTTTTCATATTTTTAAAAATATAAAATATTATAATACAAATAAAAATATTTAATATTTTGTATTATAATATTATGAGTAGTATCAATGCTAATACTATAAATAGTATTAATGCGACAATAACAAATTTAATTGTTCAAACTATAAATGGAGTTCCAGTATCTCAGGGAAATTGTCCATGCACACAAGATGATAATCCATGTCCAGAATGTCAATCATACGATAATTGTAATTGTTTAGGAGATGATGGTGTATGTCCTGAATGTATACCGTATGATGTTTGGAATTCGTGTGGTAAACCAGCAACGGGAGCACAAGGAGCAACGGGATCAACAGGATCAACAGGATCAACTGGATCAACAGGATCAACAGGTTCAACTGGTTCAACAGGTTCAACTGGTTCAACTGGTTCAACGGGATCAACCGGTTCAACTGGATCAACCGGTTCAACTGGATCAACAGGTTCAACAGGATCAACGGGATCAACAGGATCTACAGGATCAACGGGATCAACGGGATCTACAGGATCAACAGGATCAACTGGTTCAACTGGTTCAACAGGATCAACAGGATCTACAGGATCTACAGGATCTACAGGATCTACAGGATCTACAGGTTCAACAGGATCAACAGGTTCAACAGGATCAACAGGTTCAACAGGATCAACAGGATCAACAGGTTCAACGGGATCAACAGGATCAACAGGATCAACAGGATCAA